>Ga0247843_1006368_pt1 | contig 15479 bp, 17 predicted proteins | sample LaCruzMarch2017__FD_192420 | JGI IMG/M metagenome (GOLD analysis project Ga0247843, IMG submission 192420) | Freshwater microbial communities from meromictic Lake La Cruz, Castile-La Mancha, Spain - LaCruzMarch2017_8m | ecosystem: Environmental > Aquatic > Freshwater > Lake | place: Spain... | reverse complement strand
AACAGAATTCTTCCTTTTTCTAATAATAATTCGAGGTCTTTCGCTTCTAAATCTTTAAGGATATAGACTTGACATCTGCTAAGCAGTGCCGAGATTACCTCAAACGATGGATTTTCGGTTGTTGCTCCAATAAGTGTTACAATTCCTTTTTCTACAGCTGCTAGGAGCGAATCTTGCTGCGATTTGCTGAACCTATGAATCTCATCGATAAAAAGGATGGGTTTTCCTTTCGAAAACATCCCTTGATTTTTGGCTTTGTCAATTACATCGCGCACATCTTTCACTCCAGAGTGGACCGCGCTAAGGCTGTAAAAAGGCCTGTTCAGCGTTTGAGAAATAATATGTGCCAACGTGGTTTTTCCAGTGCCTGGCGGCCCCCAAAGAATCATGGATGGAATTACACCAGATGAAATGGCATGCCGCAAAATAGAACTAGCTCCAATAAGATGTTGCTGACCTTGATAGGTGTCAAGTGAATTGGGGCGCATTCGCTCCGCCAAAGGCATATTGCTCGAAATTTCGGCCATTGCCCCAAAGGTAACTGAGTAGAAGAGATATGAGAAATTAGTGGGCGACTTCGTCCTTAGGGTCGAAACAATACACTCCAATCATTTCTTGGGCCTCCATATTGTTAAGATTGCCAGCGGAATGGAGGTCCTCGCAAGCTTGCTTCAATTGGTTTTCGGCAATGCGAACTTTGGCCCTATATAAGTAGGGTTTATCATTTGCTGGATCAAGTTTAATGGCTTTGGAAACATCTTTTACGGTCTCTTTAAAACTGCCCTGAGCAAGATATAACCATCCTCTTAAAGTGAGATATTGCGCATCACTATCGTTCAATTTTATAGCCATATTCAAATCGCGCATGGCCGAAACGGTGTCTTTTATGGCCAATTCAGCACGAGCTCTTCTGTAAAGTGCCTGATCAAATTTAGCATCAAGCATTATTGCCTTGTCAAAATCGGGAAGGGCTTCATGGTATTTTCCTTGAAGAAATAGAATTTGACCTCTACTGTCATAAGCATTCGCATACTCTGGATTCAATTCGATAACCTTGGTGAAATCCGCTATAGCACGTTTGTAATCTTTCTTTTCTAAGAAGCAATGTGCTCTATAGTTGTATGCTTTCATCAATTTTGGGTCAGCATTGATGGCTCTGTCAAGATCGCTTAGGGCAAGATTATATTCTTTTAAACGAAGATAAGTAGACCCGCGCATTAGCAGTGCATCAACGTAATCCGGTTTTAGGCTAATTGCTTTTGAGTAATATGGAATAGCCAGATTATCTTGTCCTTCGTTCGTACGAATTAGCCCTTGGGTATATGCTTCCCGCGATGATTGGGCGCATACTTCAAGACTACTGGAAGCGAAAATTAAAAGAAGTATTGTTGTACGCATTCCATTGGGATGGGAGCGTATTTACGGTAGGACCGCGGTAAAGGTTCGCTTTCGGTTAATTCTGCAACGAAAGCAGGGTCTCTTTTGCTTGCATTACGCCATTGTCGTATGCCATAGCCAAGTCTTGGATTGCGCCATTTGTATCGTTTAGCTGCAGCTTAACCATACCTCGATTAAACAGGGCTTTTCCATCAGATGGATTAAGATGTATTGCTTGTGAAAAATCGCGAATTGCACCATTTAAGTCATTCACTTGCAAGCGAACAGCACCTCTATTAGTGTACAATTCACCGTCTTCATCATTAAGTTCGATTGCGTTGCTATAATCGCGCAAGGCTACATCAAATGACCCTAGCAATGCTGCAATTCGCGCTCTGTTGAATAGCGCGTCTTCATGCTTTGGATGAAGTTCTAATGCTTTTGAAAAATCAGCGTAGGCATTTGCAATATTTTTCCCAAAAAAACTTGCCAATCCACGATTGTAATACGTGTCAGCATTCTTTGGGTCAAGCGCCAAAGCTTCGGTATAATCAGCTACTGCACCATCAAAGTCCTTGCTTTCGAACTTCAAATCTCCATCACTAATAAATTCGGCAGCTGATTTCACCACTCGATTTATTGATTGCATTTAGAACGAATGTAGTCGTATGCCTCAGATGCGCCAAGTTCGCCAGCAATACTCCAATCTATACAAGCACCAGCTTTATCTCCAAGAAAGCTCTTTGAAATTCCTCTGTTCAAATAAGCCAAACCAAACTCAGAATCAATTTTTATGGCCTTATTGAAATCTTGCACAGCGCCAAGATAATCGCCCAACGCAACTTTAGCGTCTCCACGAGAGTAATGCGCGTCTAAGTTGTAGGGATCAAGCTTAATTGCTGCATTGTATGCCTTCATAGCCTCAATATACTCTTTTTGTTTGGAAAAGGCATTTCCCAATCTAAGGTGTGCAACAGGATTCTGTGGGTTCAGTTCAATCGCCATATTGCAATCTTCAATAGCGCCTTTAAAATCTTTTAAATTCACATAAACAGAACTACGATTGGCATAAGCCATGCTGTTTTTAGGGTCTAGCTCAATTACTTTATTGAAGTCTTGTATAGCACTGATATCATTTCCTAAAGCGATTTTGGTTTCTCCGCGTTTAAGGAAATATTCAGGTTTTTTCTTGTCCTTACTTATTGCTTTATCAAATTCGGCTAAAGCCTCTATGTACTCTTTGCTCTCTAATTTTTTGACTCCAGACTTAAAAAGTTCGGTAGCTTCTTGGGCGTTACATGCAAAGCTGAAAAACGTAAAGGATACGATAAGTAGTAATCGGTTCATGCCTGTTTTTGAGAAAGGCCAAAAGTAATTAACCGAAAGCTTTAAGAAAACTAGTTAGCGGAAAGTATTAACACTAGTTGCAATGCTCTTTGAAAGCAGCCATTGGAGGAGAATACCCCAGTTTTTGGGCTTTCAGCAAGTCGTTGCAAGCTCCCAGAATATCGCCTTTTAACAATTTTACTTGACCGCGCAATGAATATGCTTTCCCATAAGCAGGATCCATGCTCACCGCTTTATTCAAATCTTTCAACGCACCATCGTAGTCAGCTAAATCTTGTTTTGACAAACCTCGACCTAAAAATGCATCCTTTTCATTGGGATTTAATGCGATAGAAGTAGTGAAATCTTCGATAGCACCTTTCAAATCGTTAAGCTTACGTTTCGACTTACCACGATTTGCATAGGCTTCGCTGTAGTCGCCTTTGAGCGAAATGGCCATGTTGTAGTCTTTCAACGCCCCACGATAATCATCTAACTCATCCTTAACGTAACCACGATAGTTAAATGCCTGTATTAGTCTAGGGTCAAGTGCTAAAGCAGCATCCAAATCCTTTAAAGCTGCTCTGTAATTTTGCATCTCGGCTTTAGATTGGGCTCTGCGATAAAGTTCCATTGCAGATTGTGCTTGTGCTGATGTTGCAGCCAAGCAAAATAGAATACTCAAACGAACGATAAATGAAAGACAATTCATTATGAGGCAAAAGTAAAATATTTATGTGACTTTCCGCACCCCCATTTTAAATCTAATGCCTTAATTTCGCGAAAGTTAAGTTTCTGATGTGATGTTCAACGAAGATGCGCTCAAAACAATCGTCCATCATTTAATTGATGGAATTGTTGTTATAGATTCTAAAGGCATCATTTTGAATGTCAATCCTGCAATGTATTCTCTGTTTGGCTATAGCCCGCAAGAAATGATGGGTAATAACATTCGGATGTTAATGCCAGAACCTTATCATAGTCAGCATGATAATTACATCCATAATTATCACCGCACAGGTGAGCGGCATGTAATAGGAAGTGGCAGAGAAGTAGTTGCGAAAAGAAAGGATGGATCATTGTTTCCTATCTTTCTAAATGTGAACGATTTAATGTTGGATGGGGTTAAGGTTTTTGCTGGTGTTATTCATGATATTAGTGGAAGAAAACTAGCCGAAACCGCGTTTAGAGAGACGGATAATAAACTAAAGGCTATACTTGATACGGCTGTTGAGGGAATGATAATCATGGATCAGCGAGGTCGGGTTGAATTGGTTAATCCAGCGGCTTTACGTCTATTTGGATATGCTGAAAAAGAAGTAGTAGGCAAAAACATTAAGGTGTTAATGCCTGAACCAGACCATAGTCAGCATGACGGCCACTTAAAACGTTATAAGGAAACTGGTAATAAGCATATTATTGGAAAAGGTAGGGAAGTTAACGGGAGGAGAAAGGATGGTTCCGTGTTCCCTTTTTCGTTGTCTGTTAGTGAATTAGAGCTGCGAGATCGCACTATGTATGTGGGTATGATTCACGATTTAACAGCAGTGAAACAAGCTCAACAAGAATTAGAAGACGCTAACGTTAGTTTGGAAAAAAAGGTAGAGGAGCGAACGTTAGAATTGGAGCGAATCAATACCGATTTAATGACGCTCAATGAGTTGTTGGGTTCTGAAATTCAACGAAGAAAGGAAGCTGAAGACAATGCTTTGGCTGCTTTGGAAAAGGAAAAACAGTTGAATGAGATGAAGAGTCGATTTGTTTCCATGGCCTCACATGAATTCAGGACGCCACTTTCTGGAATTCTTACTTCCGTATCTCTACTTGCGAGATATACTGCTCCAGAACAATCTGAAAAACGGGAGAAGCACATCGCAACAATAAAGAGTTCGGTTCATAATTTGACAGGGATTTTGAACGATTTTCTAAGCTTAGACAAGTTAGAAGAAGGCAAGGTAAGTGTACGGTTAGAGGAATTCCCATTGCGTCCAATGATGGAGGAGTTTCGCTCTGAAATTATTAATACTTGTAAGTACGGTCAATCCATTGTATTTGAAGATGATGGAAATGTTGATGTTGTAATTGCTGATAGACATTTGCTGAAAAACGTAATGATTAACTTGGTGTCAAATGCGTTAAAATATTCACGTGAAGGACAGGAAGTTAAAGTCAGTTTAAGCCTGAAAAGTCAGAACTTTATAATTGAAGTGAAAGACCAAGGAATAGGAATTCCAGAAAGTGATCAGAAGCATATGTTCGAGCGATTATTTAGAGCCAGTAATGTGTTGAATATTCAGGGAACTGGCCTAGGATTGAATATTGTGAAAAAGTATGTGGATTTACACAACGGAACTATTTCGTTTTCGAGTTCAGAATCCAAGGGAAGTACATTTACCGTGAAAATACCACAATGAAGAAAATATTACTGATTGAAGATGACCTTGTAATGCGTGAAAACACTGCAGAAATGCTTGAGTTGGCCAGTTATCAGGTTGTAGTTGCTGAGAATGGAAAATTTGGTGTTGAGTTGGCCAAAAGCGAAAAACCAGATTTGATTATTTGCGATGTAATGATGCCCGAGTTGGATGGATATGGTGTGTTGTATTTGTTGAGCAAAGACCCTCAAACAGCTTCAATCCCATTCATTTTTCTTACTGCTAAAACCGAACGGTCGGATATTCGTCATGGTATGGATATGGGAGCAGATGATTACTTAACTAAGCCTTTTGAAGAACAGGAATTGTTGAATGCCGTAAGCGGCAGACTGCGCAGAACGGATGCATTTCGAACCAAGCATAGCAATGACATTAAGGGGCTAAACGCTTTTATAGACGATGCGCGAGCTATAAAAGAATTGGAAAACCTTTCAAAAGATAGAAAAATTAGGAAATTCAATAAAAAGGACACGATTTTCTACGAAGGTGATGTAGCGCTTTCCTTGTTTTTTGTGGTAAGTGGAAAGATTAAAACGTTCAAAATGAATGAGGACGGTAAGGAGTATACTGTGGGTCTTCATAAAGCAGGCGAATTCCTTGGGTATATTGCCTTGCTGACAGAGCATCCTTACGAAGTGTCTGCTGCAGCATTAGAAGATTGCGAAATTTGTGTTATTCCTAAAGAAGATTTTGTTGGGCTGGTGCATCGGAATCATGACGTAAGTATGAATTTTATAAAAATGCTATCCAATAATTTGGTGGAAAAGGAACAGCAACTTATAGAATTAGCATACAATTCTGTGCGACAACGCGTGGCTGATGCCTTATTGAGTTTGAGCGATAAATACAGAGAAGAAGGCGAAGAGCGTTTTACCATGTCTATTTCGAGAAACGATTTGGCTTCATTGGTTGGAACCGCTACAGAGTCGTTAATCCGCTCTCTATCTGATTTGAAGGATGAAGGACTAATCTCTATAAAAGGAAGTCAGGTAAGCATCGAAAATCATAAAGGATTGAGCCGCATAAGGCATCGGGTAGGGTAGTGGATGCAGATACTAATTATTGAACCATTTTTTGCAGGTTCGCATCGGCAATGGGCGCTCGATTATCAGCGATTTAGCGCAAACCATGTTCAATTACTTACTTTGGAAGGACGACATTGGAAATGGCGAATGCATGGCGGTGCTATTTCTCTGGCTGAACTATTTAATGCTAGCTCCCTGACGCCTGATTTGATTCTGGTGACCGACATGTTGGACTTGGCTGTATTTCAAGCTTTGACTCGAAAGCGAACAGCAAACATTCCATTTGCAATCTATTTTCACGAAAATCAAATCACCTATCCTTGGTCATCAACTGATATGGATATTCCCGAAAAGCGTGACCATCATTATGGATTCATTAATTACACTTCTATTCTAGTCGCTGATAAAGCCTTTTTTAATTCCGAGTACCATTTGGAGTCGTTTCTAACTGCACTTTCAGGGTTTGTGGATATGTTTCCTGATTATCGTGAAAAACAACTCATTAATGCAATTCGAAAGAAAAGCGAAGTACTTCACCTAGGACTCGATTTGTTATGCATGGAGAGAACCCCAGAAGTAAAGCAAAAGGTAGGACACACTCCAATTATATTGTGGAATCACCGATGGGAATACGATAAAAATCCAGAGCAATTCTTTCAAACACTTTTCGAACTAAATGAACGCGGGATTGATTTTCAGCTTATAGTATTGGGAGAGAAATTTCGGAATTCACCTCACATTTTCGAGGAAGCTCGAGTTCGTTTGGCAAATACTATTCTGCATTGGGGCTATACGGATTCAAGAGAAGAATATGTGCAATGGTTATGGTTAGCGGATTTGATCCCCGTAACCTCCAATCAAGATTTTTTTGGAGCAAGCATAGTAGAAGCAATGTATTGCAATGTTTTTCCGCTGTTGCCAAAACGATTGGCCTATTCCGAACATGTGCCGATATCCGCGGTTGAAAACGTTTTTTATAACGAAAACAACTTTTCGGAACGGTTGGAATATGCGTTGCTAAACATAGAATCGCTTCGAAATGATCTGATTAAAGCACACGTTACTCGATACGATTGGTCTAGAATGGCAGTTGTATACGATGCTAGATTTGAGACTATGCGGGTTTACTGAATTGGTTTAGCCAATTCTACACTTATCCAAAATCGAATAGGTTCTTCCATCGCATTGCTTCGGGGTAAAGCGCGTTGGTTCATTCCCATATTGGCACTTCCATTTGGGCTATTCATACCATTGGCGCCATTCATTCCATAAGGATCCGTACCCTGCCCGCGGCCCATGGCTCTATCGCCAGCCGTTAACTGCTGTCCCGAAGTGATGTCAGTTTGAGAAATAATGTCTCCATCGGGAAATTTGAACGCACCAGTTTCAAAACCAAGTGCGATTGGTCCATCTATACCACCCAATAATTTTAGGGGAATTATGGCTTCATATACCAGTGCCCTATCCTTATCCAAGCGCATGGTCACTTGCGTACCGTTCTCTGCTGGTTGACCATTAAACACGGAAGTAACCGTACCGTTCATTTTCAAATATCCCTCCGTAGGCAGCATACTAGATAGCTTGCTCGATGCGCCAGTCACCATATCATATTCATACTGGCTGGGATTGAGGTCTGTAGCCGTAATCTCGTACTTATCTACATAAATGGGAAATTGCAATTCATTCCGTTCCGATTTCTTTTTTGAACCACCCAAAAAAATACGCATTCCCGTTTGAAGCACCTTCATCATGGTAAGCCTATCTGCCATGTCCATACTAACATATAGCATAGTGCCATCATTTCTTACGTTATATCGAATTTTAGAATCTGCGTGGTAAAACCGAAATGTTTCCGAGGTGGTAGAAGGCTCCATCCACTTGCTTTGATAGATTTCTTGCGTGCAACTGGAAAGCAGAAAAAGCGCAAGTAGACTTGGATATATTTTTCTAATCATGGTCGCAAAGTTCAATATTCCTTCCTAAAATCATGCGTAAGCTTTAAACATGTAGGAAACGGAAAATCTTGTAGGTTTGAAATCTAAATTATCGCATGAAATCACTTACACACTTTCTCCTTATTAGCGGTACACTTTTGGCTCTGAATTCCTGCTTGCCAGAGCCTGGTTGCATGGATTTAACTGCCGAAAACTATAACCCTGAAGCGGAAGAAAACGATGGGTCGTGCATCGACTCGCGCGATAAATTGATAGGTGATTTTACCTACACCAAACTGTGGACAGATGTGGTCACCACAGGCGATAGCATTGCATTTGGCGAAATGCAGATAACCGAATCGGGCTTGGCTAAAAATGATTTTTTGCTAAACCTAGATGGCCAAGTAATTCTTAGAGGTGCGGTGTCGGCATTCGACTTGGTGATGTACACCTATACAGCTTATGAGTATTACCAAGGGTTTCAATTCACCCGTTCATACATCGGCACAGGAGAGTGGTTGCTTCAAGATACAGTCGATTTCACACTCTCTCTTTCTACCGAACGCTTGGTGATAAGCGGCACACCACCTGCTTTAACCACCATCCCCCAGACCGAAGTGTATTACGTCACCAAAGTGCAGTAGGTTGGTAACTTTTGGCATAGGTCACCGTATGCACCGCGCGATGTTATTTAACCAGTTTCCATTTTTGCTTTTGCCACGCATTACCGCGCTGGTGTTTATTATTCTAGTGTTGCATTCATGCAATACAAAAGAAGGGTGCAACGCTTTTGGCGCTGAGAATTATGATCCTGAAGCAACCATTGATGATGGTTCGTGCATCGAGGTACGCGATAAATTTCTCGGTTCTTTTGTTGTTTCTAGCGACTGCTTTGCTCAATCCTATTCACGTACAATTGAAATAACCAGTGACCGCTATGTAGTTTCCATCTCTGATATTTCAGACACGTTGGGTTCTGTCAATGCACGCGTTTCTATGGGCAATATCATTATTGACCCTCAAATTATTCGCAATGGAATAACGATTGATGGGGCTGGAGTTTATGACACAACAGCAAATGCTGTTTCATTATCATACAGAATAATAGATACACGATCAGGCACCGAAGTAATTCACAACTGCTTGGAATGGTGTACAAAAAACTGAATGACTACAAAAAATAGCATCGAAAATACTTTTAGCTAACTTCACCGTCCAATTTACCACTGACTTAGGCTTAATTTAGATGACAAAGAAACTTCTGCCCATTGGATTGTTGCTCTTTAGCTCGGCTTTTTTGCAGTATGGATGCAGCAAAATTCGGGGTTGTACTGATTCCTATTCCGACAACTTTGATCCGGAAGCCACCGAAGATGATGATACCTGCGTTCCAACGCGTCAAAAGTTCCTGGGTGATTATGATGCGCATGGAACAACACATGTAGGCGATACCGTTTTGACTGCATTTGACCAAGTGACTATTAGTATTACTGATGAGACTGCCAATAAACCAGATGAATTGATACTTGGGTTCACCAACTTCGATTTGCCCATATACGCACTCGGTGCAGTGGTGGTATCGAAATATAAGCTTAGCATTCCGTATCAAACCATTGGTGCATTTAGCTATTCAGGTGATATCAATATCAATGGCACCGTGCTCGAAATGAGTTACAGACGCTTAGAGAGAATTGAAATTACGCCAGATGTATTCGAATTTGACACGCTTTATTTGAATCTCTATGGATTTCAAGAAGTGCAGTAACCCTTTAATAAGCGTTGCCATGACCCCATTTAATAAAATGAATCTCCGATTTCCTGTATTGGCGATTGTGGTTTGCTGTGCTTTTGGGCTTTCCAGTTGCGAGGAGGAAGTGGGATGCACCGACAGACGCGCGGACAACTACAATCCTGATGCAGTGCGCGATGATGGCACATGTATCAATGCTAGAGATAAATTTTTAGGGGTTTACAACGTCATGCAGATATGTTGGCCTGAAACATTATTAGTTCCACCCAGTTTTATCACCGTTGCTGAGGATGATATTAGAGTGGAAGAAAAGGATGATATTAAGCTGTTGAATTTTGGTGCGGATAGCATTACTGTTCGGGCTCTAATTAGCAAAAACGACCTCACCATTCCTCGTCAAGACCTCAGTGTAGGCGGTATACCTATGACCTTTCGGGGCATTGGACATATAGATGACGAAGGGTATCTCACCATCCGATTTTCCACATGGTTGCCAAATGGCGATTTGTTGGTGGATAACTGTGTGGTGTTTGCCACTTCAATAGAATAAGTTTTGACTTCGTAAATTGCACTCATGAATAGTGCACTGTGGAGGCGATTTGGCGCAGGCATCTGCATAGCGCTAGTGTCGCTAAGTCTTTCTAGGCTCGTGTTTTATCTCAATAATCTGGATGCATTTCAGGCTGACGCAGCTACTACTGCTTTCAGTTTTTTAAATGGCATTCGGTTCGATGCAGTTTCTACTGCTTATCTGTTAGTTCCATTTGCTGTTCTGCTTGTTTTCTATGCACGCATTGGGTGGTTTGTGCGGCTATATTATTTGGCGGCAGTAGGCGCCATGAACCTCCTGAACTGCATTGATGCCGAGTTCTTCCGGTTTATTGCCAGACGTTCGACAGACGATTTGTTTCAGTTTGCTTTTCTCAGCAACGACATTTTTAACATTGGTTTCAATCTAATCCAATCGTTTTGGTATTTGCTTTTGTTTTTCATTGCAATAATGCTGGTTGTTTTGGTGTTGTATAACAAATGGGTTCATACCGAATCAACCCAATTACAGAAAACCAAGCCAGCTTTTCTTGTCCTTAGTTTTATTGCCATAAGTGCTATTTTGGTTGTGGGAATGCGTGGTGGTTTTCAGCGCATTCCAATTGGTATTATAGACGCAGGTCAAGAAAATAATCCAAAATTCAGTGTTTTGGAATTAAACACATCATTCACAATTTTAAAAACCTTTGGAAAACCTGACCTGAATGAAATGGAATTTTTTGCCGAAGGCGAAAATCCAGTTAGTCCAATTCTGGGCCCAACAGGCAAATGGCAAGGACATTTGCAGGGCAAAAATGTGGTTATCCTCATTGTAGAAAGCCTAGCAAGCGAATACATGGGTTCGCTAAATGGCACTGGATTGGGATACACGACATTTATGGATTCGCTAAGTGGCGAAGGATTGCTGTTTACCAATGCCTATGCTAACGGTCATCGCTCTATAGAAGGTGTTCCTGCCTGCTTGGCAGCATTGCCCACGTTGATGTACGAACCTTACATCACTTCTCGGTTTGCAATGAATCGGTTTAGTAGCCTTCCAAATTTGTTGGAGCCACTTGGCTACAGCACGTATTTCTTGCATGGTGGCGAAAACGGAACAATGGGATTGTCTTCATTTGCCCATCAGGCTGGGTTTCAAAAGTATTTAGGCTGCAAAGAATATCCCTATGAAGGCCACCACGATCAGCATTGGGGAATTTTCGACCATCATTACCTGAAGTATACTACGGAAGTATTTAGCCAATCACCTAAGCCTTTTATGGCTGGGCTGTTTACCTTGTCAAGCCATCATCCGTATACGGTTCCGCAAGAACTAAAAGGGAAATTTCCGCTCGGCACACTTCCCATTCATGAAAGCATTGGCTATGCGGATTACTCCTTAAAAATGTTCTTTGAGGAGGCGAAAAAAACGGACTGGTATGCCAATACTTTATTTGTAATCACTGCTGATCATACTTCATTGTCCGACATGCCAGAATTTCAAACCAAGCTTAGTTCTCTTTCCATTCCAATACTTTATTTCTGCCCTGGCGATAGTTTGCTACGGGGAAAAAGCGCTGTTGTAACCCAACAAATTGACATTATGCCCTCCGTATTATCGCTAGTGGGCTACGACAAACCATATTTTTGTTTGGGTCAAAACGTTTTCGACAGCAAGGCTAATCACATTGCCTTAGCTTTTAAGTTTGATCAGTATCAGATATTGCAAAATGGAAAACTTCTGTCGTTTGATGGAGAAAAAAGCGTTGGATTTCATGATGTGATTACGGATCCATTTATGCATTCGACAATGTTTGAATCACAGCAGAAAGAGGTGCTTCAGCAGGAACGCATGTTAAAAGGATATTTGCAGAATTATTCAAAGGCATTGGTGCAAAACAAAATGACATTAGAGGCATGGCAGGGGAAAACAAAATGAAAAAGCGCCTACGAGTAATTATAAATCCTGTTTCTGGAACTGGAAAGCAAAAGAAAGCTGCTCGTTTACTCAAGGAGCGGCTTGATACCAACCTGTTCACCACCGATATTGTTTACACGGAATACAGACGACATGCCCACAAGTTGGCTCAAGAAGCAGTTACGTTGGGCTATGATGCCGTGGTTATAGTAGGAGGTGATGGATCAATAAATGAGGTGGGGTCGGCTTTGGCAGGCACTCAAGTTGCACTTGGAATTATCCCAGCCGGATCTGGAAATGGATTGTGCCGCTCGCTGAAAGTGCCCATGGATATTGCAAAAGCCGTTGATAATCTGAATGATTACAATCTTCGGACAATAGACACAGGAATAGCCAATGGCAAACCCTTTATGAATGTGGCTGGTGTTGGGTTTGATGCGTATGTGGCCAACAAATTTCACAAAGCCAAAATGCGCGGCTTGTTTAAATACCTATTACTTGGGCTGCGTTCCGTGGGTGGATATGAGCCTCAACGCTACATATTTGAAGCAGATGGACGCAGATTTGAGCGAATCGCCAATGTGATTAGTGTGGCAAATTCGCCTCAGTATGGAAACAATGCATTGATTGCCCCGAATGCCTTAATGAATGATGGTCAGTTGGATTTGGTAATTGCCAAAGACGCCTCTTTGCTGCAAAACATTGGGCTAATTATTCGCCTATTCCTAGGAAATTTGCATAAAAGTCCGTTGGTAAAAACCATGCGTTTCACTGAATTAACCATAACTCAGGAACGCAACGACTCGGCTCATTTGGACGGTGACCCATTTGATTTGGGAAAAGTGATGCATTTCACTGTAAATCCTTTATCGCTCAACGTAATTGTGCCCTATGAATAAGAAGACTGGAAAAGGACTGGAAAGTTTAGGTGGATTGGTTTTTAGTACCAATCGCGACTTGCCGTTATCAAGCGAACAAGAAGAAGGCGAAGAGCTCTTGCCGCGTCAGCAAGATTTGAGGGTTGTTCTCGATCGAAAAAATAGAAAAGGTAAAATTGCAACGGTTGTCACTGGGTTTCAAGGCTCGGAAGAAGCGTTGGCTGAGTTGGGTAAAATGCTGAAAACCAAGTGTGGAGTAGGGGGCACGGCCAAAGACGGGGAAATTATTGTGCAAGGCGACCATGCGGTTAGGGTATTGGATATTTTGCTGAAAGAAGGTTACAAAGCGAAACGTAGCGGAGGATAGCGGTGCGTTATTTTCTCGAACTTTCGTACAACGGCACTGGATTTCATGGTTGGCAAATTCAGCCCAATGGCATTACTATCCAACAAGAATTGACCGATAAAATTGGGACATTGCTGCGAACACCTACAACGGTAATAGGTTGTGGAAGAACGGATTCTGGCGTTCATGCAAAGCAATTTTTTGCTCATTTCGATGGGGAAGGATTGTCAGAAGAACCTTCGCTTTTTCTTTTCAAGTTGAATAATATGTTGCATCCCAACATAGCAATTCACGCAATTCATGAAATGGTGCCCAATGCCCATGCACGGTTTTCGGCACGATGGCGCAGCTACGAATATTACATCATCAATCGTAAGGATGCCTTTCATCAAGGGCTATCGTGGCGCTGCATGTACGACATTAATATCGAGCCCATGAATACTGCTGCTCAGTTGTTAATTGGCGAAAAGGATTTTGCCTGCTTCTGCAAATCTCATGCGGCAAACAACACCAACATTTGCACTGTAACCGAGGCGTATTGGACAACGGAGGGTGATTTCCTAGTTTTCCATATCACCGCCAATAGATTTCTGCGCAATATGGTGCGTGCCATTGTAGGAACGTTAGTAGATATTGGTCGAGGAAGGCACGGAGTGGGGGAAATGGAGCGCGTGCTGAGCAGTGGTAATCGTTCGGAGGCAGGGTCTTCTGTGCCCGCACAAGGGCTTTATTTAAGCAAAGTGGTGTATTCCGATTCGATTTTCCTCAATAAATAGAGGATTACTTCCGATTGTTCAATCCTCCAACATGCCCGGCCTACGCTCTTTGGTGCGCTCTATGGCTTGGTTCATGCGCCATTCTTCAATCAAACGGTCGTTGCCAGAAAGCAACACCTCGGGCACACTCCAGCCATTGTATTCCGCTGGGCGTGTGTATACAGGTGGGGCCAGCAAGCCATCTTGATGGCTATCGAATAGGGCAGAGGTCTCGTCAGAAATAACGCCCGGAATTAGTCGAATTATCGCATCACAGACCACTACAGCGGGCAATTCGCCACCAGTGAGCACATAGTCGCCAATAGAGATTTCGCGGGTAATGAGGTGCTGCCGCACTCTATCGTCCACGCCTTTATAGTGCCCACAAAGAATCATGATGTTTTGCTTTGTGCTCAGATGATTAGCGGTGGGCTGTGCAAATGTTAGTCCATCGGGGGTCATGTAAATCACTTCGTCATAGTCCCTTTTGGCCTTTAGCGCAGCAATGCACTTGAATATTGGCTCGATGCGCATCACCATACCCGCTCCACCGCCAAACTGATAATCATCTACTCGGTTGTGCTTGTCTTCTGACCATTGCCGTAAATCGTGAATGTGAATTTCCACCAACCCCTTGTCTTGTGCTCGTTTTAGAATACTATGATCTAGTGGTCCCGAAAGCAATTGCGGGTGTATCGTTATGATGTCAATGCGCATGGCACAAAGCTACTATTGCAGGGGTAATAATGCGGTTTGAATCCTGTTTTGCACTCTCGTGCTTCATTCATAAGCCGTAAGTTTGCACCAAATACAACGCATGGAAGCCATTCGTCACAACTGGACCAAAGAGGAAATTCTCGAAGTGTACAACCGCCCATTGATAGACCTTATCTATCAGGCATCTACCATACATAGGCAATATCACGATGCACGCGAGGTGCAAGTAAGCACCCTTCTTTCTATAAAAACAGGCGGTTGCCCTGAAGATTGCGCTTATTGTCCGCAAGCTGCTCGCTATCAAACCAAGATAGAGAAGAACGATTTGCTTACGGTGGCTCAAGTAAAAGAAGCTGCGCTAAAAGCCAAAGCTGCGGGATCATCGCGGTTGTGCATGGGTGCTGCATGGCGAAATGTGAAGGACAACGAGGAGTTTGACCAAGTGTTGGACATGGTGCGCGTGGTGTATGATGCCGATTTGGAGGTGTGC
>Ga0247843_1006367_pt1 | contig 15482 bp, 16 predicted proteins | sample LaCruzMarch2017__FD_192420 | JGI IMG/M metagenome (GOLD analysis project Ga0247843, IMG submission 192420) | Freshwater microbial communities from meromictic Lake La Cruz, Castile-La Mancha, Spain - LaCruzMarch2017_8m | ecosystem: Environmental > Aquatic > Freshwater > Lake | place: Spain... | reverse complement strand
AACTCCCTTCCCGCATCTAGCAGACGCAATACGATCTTCTCACCGAATAGGGTTGGAAGAAGATTAACCCGTAGGTCAACCGGTACGCCTTCAACGACACACCTTGAATCTTGAGGTTTGCCGCTTGTGCCGATCGCGAGTCTCGTCTCTTTTTTAACCGCAACAATGAAGCTTTGCTTGTGTTCAACAGAGAGTTGCTTCCAAGGCGGTTGCATCTCACCAAAGACGCGAAAACGGATATCAACGCCCGACTTGGTCGGCTCAATATGGATATCGCTGGCACCGCGAGAATGAGCAGTGCGCACGCATGCGCGAAAGAGTTGTCCGTATGCCGATCCCGTAGCGGATGCACTCGTCTGGTCTGCCACCTGACTCAATATGCACCCCCTAGTCCCTGACATGCAGCTTGCATTGCAGCTAACACAGCGGCAGCAACCGGAACGTCGGTGTACTCCTTACAGCAAGTGACTCGCCGCCAAGTGACGAATAAGTAGTCTTTAAGGCGGCCCCGGACTCGCTCCCGGTCATTCACCAGAAACGGAGTCTCAAGAAATCCAACATTTTGTCCTTCTCGAAAGCACTGCGATGACGATGGAAGGATCATCTGCCACTTTTCATCCGGCGAAGAGGACGCTGACTGAAAAACTTCAGTCGATAGACTCTTCATGCGGGACGCAACCATGAGTGCTGCTGTCGTTTGACTTGGGCCGTCGTACATCCCGATCCGAGGATAGAAGATGCCCCAGCCATTGCACGCTGAATGAGCTGAAGGCGGATACTGCGTGATCCATTCCTTAGTTGAGCTGCAGCTAGGGTTTCCCCCTCCATATGCTGCCTCCCCGCCGCCAGCTAGTGATCTGGCGGCGCCGTAAAGCAAGCACGCCTTAGGATTAGCAGCCCAAGCTAGAAAACTCGGCTGGCGCAGATCTGCTGATCCAGTTGACCACTTTGCCCCTAAGTGCTCGCTCATGGCACCAAAGCACGTCGTATCTTGGATTCCACTCGAACAGGGCATACTCTCAAACACCGTTGAAGCAAATGGCACGGCCAACGTTCTCGCCTGAAATGCTGCAAAGTCGTCTCCTTCAGTACCATAGGGCAAGCGAGTGGACGTTAGACTTGAAAGCTGAATCTCCGCCCCTGGAAGTCCGCGAAATTTCGTACTCCCTGGCTCGCCACTAACTTCAAGAAAGGTGTCTGGAACATAATAGGAAAATGATGCGCACGGATGCGGTGGATAGCCGCAGGTGCACGTTCCAACCTGGTACTCCATGCATGATGAAAAGGCCGGTTGCTTCACCACATCACAAACATTGGGGAAGGCCATAACCGGGGAAGAGAGGACGAGTGTAAGTCCTGCGACGACACCACCTATGAGCCGCTGCAATTCAGTGTGCGCAACATTTCGTTGTTCGAGAAAATAGGGTTTGAGGTTGAGCCGAACGAATTTAGTTTTGACACCGTCATACACGAGCGATAGCGCTTCGAACGCATTCAAACGGGAAAAATCTTTTCCTGTCACAATCGACTCGCGGTGAACCGATGTGCTGATGGATTCACTGATATTGGCGTTATCTGCATCAAAACCACCCAATACGTAATTTTTCCGCGTATCTTGAGATAATTCTGAGTAACTATGCGATCGCTTTTGCCGGTCCTCCTCACCGATTAGATCCTGAAACGTGCGGATCGTCAGAAGATCTGTGGAATGACAAGCAATGCGTGTGCGAAAGTTCTGAAAGAGTTCCTTCGCCGCATCGGATTTACCAACACTATTTTCGATGGAACTTAAGCTCTGGGTCGCTGCAATGGTAATTGCATTGGCTTCGCGGCCCTTCGCCAGAAACCGATCATCACCGGCGGAAGATCCGCGACCCGTAGAAACTACGTCCTGATACTCATCCATGATCAGAAGCGCTGCTCGGTCACGAAGGCGCTTTGGATTTGTAAGGCGTTCAAGAACCGACTGTTGAAAGTGGAGTTTGATAAATGTACCCATGGCACGGGCAAGGCCAGGTGAGTTCACATCAAAAAATAGCAGCTTGCCGTCATCGACCAACTGATCCATCGACAAAATAGTGCGCTCTTGCTCTTTGGGACAAAAGATCCGGCTTGCCTGAAATTCTTGGAATTGGCTTAAAAACGATGTCGCCGTTGCCAAGATTCCAGTCTTTAGTTTTTGATCAAAGCTTTGGAATTCTTGAGAAAAGTAGACAAGTGCTTGTCTGACGTTGTGAAGCGGCTCGCCTTCGAGTTTTCCCGCTTGAATCACCGCTTCCAGCTTTTCCGCTGATCGACCTTCGACCGCATCGACCATCGCAGTATAAAGATCATTTAGCGTGTAATAGCCATAAACAGCTGCGCAATAGATGATGGCGTTTTTTGTTAGATTGAAGGCCGAAAGTTCCCAGAACGGGGAATCGGCGCTACCTTTACCTGAAAAGTTAATTGCCGCAGCTCGCACCATCTGGGCGACGTCGAGAAATCGACCCATTTTAAGAACATCATCTACATAAATGGGATTAAAGGTAACCTTGCCATCAAGGCGCAAATGCAAAACGTTATCTTTAAGTTTGTGACGTTCAGCGATCTCAAGCGCGTCCTTGATGAAGGTGCCCTTTGGATCGATCGCTAATACTGCGGGCGCTGGATTTTGATTCGCCAAAACTTGATCAAAGTAAGGCAGGATCGTTCCCTGGGTCTTGCCGCTACCAATGCTTCCTGTGACGAGGATATTGCCGCAAAGCGCTTTCTTCCCAAGCACAATCCATTCCTCCACCGGCTTCTGGTCGTCGACTGCTGACGCGCCAATCACAATACAGCCTGCCTCTTTGGGGATTGGTGGAAGCCCTCGTTTAACGAGGTTAGATTGATCCCTCCTTCTCATGATGTCGCGAGCCCAATGAGTTAAGATTGCTGCCGCAAGCGCCATATTTGCAATCACCGTCAGCAGAACAGCATCGGGTAGCTCATCTGGAATCAAACGAAGGCCGAACGTATTCGTCGCGATCCACAAAACGCACGAATAAATGATTGTCACCGACACCACTACATATGTGAGTGAACAAAGACCTTTGAAGTCCCGTCGCCTCTCACCAACCAGATCGCGAAGGCGGCTCCCTTGCTTTTTGTACGACCAAAACTTGGTAATGTAGGTGCTGACCGAAAATGCGTTGAAGAATATTAGGACGACTGTGATCATCACGAGCGAACCATTCCTTTCCATGAATGACTCGATCTGATCACCCAGCGTTGACATGGTTTCCAAATTTGGTCCAGCTATCAAGACCCACAACACCCCAGCCAGAAGCAGCAGAGCTGCTGGTACCGGAATATTGTCTGATTTATTTTTTGCTAAACTCACTGATCACTCCTCATCTTTTGTGACCGCGCAAAACTCTGAATCTTCCAGATCAACATTTGAAATTAGACGAAGCAGCTTTGCGGTTCGGCTCATAAGCTTGGCGTTGAATCTAACCTCGCGGTCGCTTAGGGCGGCTAGTACCGACTTCACATCCAGTGCAATGTCATGGACAGTTGCGACTTGAGTCATACGGCCTCCATCGTGTTGAGAGCGGCGAGTTTTTTGAAAAGCGACTCGATATGCCCGCGCAGATTTTGATTCGTGGACAGCTCCTTTACCGAAATCGCTCCGATCCAGTCGTAAATTGACCATTTGAGCTTTTCGGCAAGATCAACTTCGTAGCTCATTTCACGCCTCCCGCTGACTCACAGCTAAGGTTTAGACCTTCAATACTCTTGCTTTGCTTCTCTAGCCTCGGTGCGAAGCAGCCTTTGATGTGCGCCCAAGCTTTCGCAGCTTGCTTACGAACCCAGCTAAAGTCGAAACCTTCTAGATCGGTTGCGTGCTGATAGCGTCCACAGTTCAAACAGCGGTTCATCAAAAATCCGTCGCCAGCCATGACAGGTCCCTTACCGCAACTAGGGCATCGATAAATGCTGTCGCTGTAAATTGAGCCTGGTAGGTGTTGCATCATGACGTAATCCAACATTCTTAATTCCTCCCGAGGTGCGTTCGCTAAACTGCGCAACGCATGATTTCTTGTTTTTGATTTCGGGCAAGCCGACGCGGCGCAATCGTCGCGGCATCCTTTTGCCGTTCCAGATCCAATTCGTATTCGTAAATCAGAGCATCAAGACCACCGGCTTCCACAAATGCTGACGAGCTATCCCAACCACAACCGTGGCAGTAGACATCAAACGACATTTCGCGGAGGTAGTTCGAGCTGCGACATGACGGGCACGTTGTAAACGCATCCACTGGCAAATTGATCGCGCATCTTTTTCTTGGCATGACTTCACTCCATTTGTTCATGGCGCCATGATTGGCGCGCAAAAAAATTCAGCCCTCATATGTAAAAGGGGCTGGAACCGTGCCAACTTTTTGGAGGAAAGAAAAAAGATGCCTTAAGGCGTTGTGATGTCTTTGAAATAAATTTTCTGGCGCCACAAAACGAGGCTCAGTCAAAAGTATCGATTCATCGAATTTGGCCAGAGGTTGATCTTTTTTGATCAAAAAAAAAGCCAGAACTTGATCTTGATTTGCATCGGACTGGCGAGGAGTCGGCGATGATAAACATCGTCGTGAACACTCGTCACTTGATACTCAGGGCCGAACTCCAGTCCCTTCCCACTCAGCCAGACGCATGCCGACTCGGTCCTGTAACGCCGAGAAAGCATCCCGCCCCAATTCTCCGTCAACACCGCGCGAGTTGCTGGCGGTCAACTTTTGATCCTTTTTTTGACCACAAATGGTTAAAATAAGGTCGTGATTTTTAATAATTTATATAATTATATTAATTTATCGTTGATTATTGAATAAAAATGATATATGTTTTCATACTTTTAGTCTGGCATAGAGATTGCCTAAGGAGTGAGCAGTAATGAGGTAAGTCCTCCAAAGGAACCACCATGGAAATCGAATTCAATATTCTGATCGCAGACGACGACAGCACGGTCTATTCCGCGTCGATCAAACCATTTGTACGCGATCTCCCTCAGGCAAAGATCTACTCAGCCGACACACCTGAAAAGTGCCGCCGCTATATGGGGGAAAGAGCCTTCCAGTTCATCCTCCTCGATATATCCTTTGGCCCAAACGACTCTTCAGGTCTCAAGCTGCTTCCAGAACTTCGCCAGGCGCAGCCCAATTCAAAAATATTCATGCTATCAACCCATGACGACCAGTTGACCATGCTTAAATGCATGCAAGCCGGTGCGACTGACTTCATCTCAAAGCGCGACATAAACCTCGCGCACATCGCAAAAGTTATTCGCGGTTACATTGAGTCGGAAGGCCAAACACAGCGCGACGAAATTACCGGATTGACACTGGCCGAGCGAATAAATGCTCGTTTTGTCTCTCCATCGATGAAGCGGGCATTTGCAATGGCGGCGCTGGCGCAAAGAAGTCCAAGTACGACTGTACTAATTACTGGTGAAACTGGCGTTGGAAAGGACGTGATTGCGCGAGCAATTACATCGACAGGAACAAATCGACCCGTCGTAAGTGTTGACTGCGGTGCAATACCCGAGTCATTAGCTGAGAGCGAATTATTCGGTCACGAGCGCGGATCCTTTACTGGCGCCGATCGCGCTACAAGCGGAAAGTTCCGTGCGGCTCACGGCGGAGATATTTTTTTGGATGAGATCGGCAATCTGAAGCGATCCATCCAAGAAAAACTGCTGCGCGCGATTCAAAACAAAGAAATCACTCCTGTTGGCGGCAAATCACTCAAAGTAGACGCAAGAGTTATCGCAGCAACTAATGAGGATTTAGAACAGCAAGTTATAGCGAGCAACTTCCGCAAAGATCTCTTTGAACGCCTCAAAGGCATCGTTATTCAGATTCCCCCATTGCGAGAACGCCCGGAGGATATTCCTGTAATAGCGACCGCTGTGATCGCAGCGTCATCGCAGCCTGAACTCGAAATAGTTCCAGCCTGCATGTCGCTAATGACCACCTATAGTTGGCCTGGAAACGTTCGCGAACTCGAAAACTTGGTCAAGACTATGGTTGCATCAGCCGGTACTGGTCCCATTACAGTGCGTCATTTGCCCCCACAGTTCCTCGCATCGTTGGCTCAAGAAATGGAACTAAAACCTGAAGCCGTACCAGGCACTGATACTGGACCAACAATCCGCATCGACATTCCCATCGAATCAAAGTTGGCAGATGCGGAGGCCATTTTTCTCAAAGCATTTATTGAAACAAGACGACAGCGCCTTGGTGTGAAGCCGTCGTCATACTTGCTTGCCGACAAACTAAATATTTCGCGAACGACGCTGCGAACCTATGTACGTCGCCTCGGCCTTCTTAAAGATGAGGCGGACGCATGATAACACCAAGATACAACTCGACGTCGTCCGCCTTTCGTGTCGGCCTTTTAGTTACATTGCTAAGCACCGGCGTAACCATGGCATTAGCAGAAAATCCGATTATGATTGTTCTCGGAATATTTGTCATCGGAGCGATGTTTGCTCACGCCGTGGAACTCCAACACCAGTGTTTGCATTTTTCGGCTTTTCAATCACGACGCATCAACAAAATCGTCGGAATCCTGCTTGGACTGCCAACCTTAACTTCGTTTCACGCCTATCGCCGTTCGCATTTGGAACATCACCGCAACTTGGGGACTTCAAACGACACCCCGTTCTTCTCATACCGCTTCGTTGAACAACCCTCCGTTGGGTGTCTCATGTACGATTTGTTCGGTGTTTCCCACATCAAAGCATCGCTTTCAGCAATCTTTGGATCTGGCGATTCTCGTTTAATCCGCCTTTCAGAAGGCGAAGAACCTGGCAATATCTCCGAACGCTTCGATTACGGATTGATGGGCTTTCTTTTGGTTTGCGCTACGTTCACCGCCATCGTCTTTGGCCCTACTATCGTCTTAAAAGTCTGGATAATCCCGTTTGTCTTAGTCGCACAACCTCTGCATTTCCTCATTGAGCTACCAGAGCACGTCGGATGCGATAACGGTACAACCGATGTTTTACGAAACACACGGACAATCGTTGGGAGCCGCATTTCTCGTTGGTTTACCAACTACAACAACATGCACGTCGAGCATCATTTAGAACCAACACTAAGTATGGACCAAATGCCTGGCGTTTATGCGCAGATTACTGGTCAGCATAAGTATCTTTCGCAAACGTACTGGCAGTTCTACAAATCGCTCTTTCGATCTTTGAAAGCTCAGTCAATCGAATCTACAGATTGTAGACACGCCAGGAGGCCCGCATGATAGAGACAATTGGACATGGCTTTCTGTTGGGGCTTGCATACGCGATGCCAATTGGCGCGCAGAACCTTTACGTTATCAACTCTGCATCTCGCGGGACGATGGACAACGCCATGCGCACCGCTCTGATTTTCGCACTCATGGACATTTCGCTGGGTATCGCATGCATCCTTGGGGTTGGACATCTCATCCAAACACACTCGATGGTACGCCTTCTGGTCGGTTCCATTGGATCAGGATTTTTGCTTTTTGTCGGGTACGGCTTACTTCGCAAGTCTGCACCAGCGGCTGATTCCGCCACCCCATCAGTATTCGGTTCACTTTGGAAAGCTGCGTTCCTACTTACCTGGTGCAACCCACATGCCCTGATTGACGGCTCTGTCCTCCTTGGCGGTTATCAGTCCGCGCTGTCTGGCGCCGAGGTGACCCTGTTCGCTGGCGGACTAGCTCTTGCCTCTTCGACATGGTTCATATCGCTTTCGACAGTGGTCAACCGATTTAAAGCTTCTATCACACCAAACAGCATCACTTTCATCAATCGAATTTGCGGCATAGTCATGGTGGCATTTGGTCTTAAGTTGGCGTTCAGTATGGTGGCAGGATAAGCATGAAACATTTCGCCACATTCGCAGTCGCAATAGCCTCGTTTCTGGCTTGCACTGGAGAAAGCTTTGCCAAGTCTGCGATCATCAAGGTCGCCATCCTGGAAAACTTAAAATTCGAGAAATTATCGACTGACAAATACGCTAATGACTACATGGATGGACTTCTAACAGCTTCAGATGTCGCCAAAGAAGATGGCTACATGGTCGAAATCAAGACGTTCTTTTACGACAAGGAACCTCTGGCAATCCTGAAGAAAGTCCCTGAGGTAAAAGCCTGGAGCCCCGATATTGTTATCGGCCCTCGGTCATCATCGCTTTTTTTGATGTTGAAAGATCAATTCAACGACGTGCTCGTACTTTCGCCATTTGCAACAGCGACAGAAGTATCTGCAATGCCAGATAACTTCTACAGCATGACACTTCCAAACGAGTACTTTACTCAGGCAGTCGTCAATATCGTTCGGGACCGGTTTCCAAAAGCGGCTGTGTCACCAATTGGCGAGGTTGACTGCAAGAACTGCACAGATTTTATCGCCGCATTTGCCAGTGCTGCAGCAGGTGTGAATCTAACGGTTCGACCGTCAACTACATTTTTAAATAAGAATGCAGAATCAGCCGCGCCCGAAGAACTCCTGACACACTATAAAGAAGGAGATGTCATTCTCCTTCCAAACACGTCTTATACGTCGGGGACACTTGTTGGCAGAATCTCTGACCATCTGAAAGACAATTCCATTACCTTCATCGGCGGTGATGGTTGGGGCGATTGGTCATCTAGCTATGTGGGCAAAGTCAAATCCGCGTTTGCCTATTCTGCCTACCGAGCAACGCCTTGGTCACTCGACGCGACCGATGCACGCGCAGTGTCGTTCAAAGAGCAATTCAAAAAATACCGCAAAGTGGAACCAACTGGAGCAGTTTCCCTACTTTCTTACTCAACGCTTTCTGCACCCATTAAGGCATTTGCTAGCCACAGACCGGCGTCAAAAGCAACGCCGGTACGCGAGCAAATACTCGAAGCTTTCAAAGCGGCTCGGCGGAATGATCCAAACTACGGACGGCCAACAAAGTACGCTGTTTATAAGGTAACTCAAGCCGGTGAAACCTTCGACGGCGAGGTGTCGGCGCTTATTGGGAATCGAGACAGGAGCAAAAAATGAATCAGAAGAAAACAATCTTGGTAACGGGCGCTACAGGCGGCATAGGTCGTGCGTTGTGCCATAAACTTGCTCAGTCGGGGTATTCCCTTATTCTAACCGCAAGAGACGAACAGAAACTAAAGACTCTGGCAGGCGAACTTTCTGGGATTGGCCCAGGCACATTCAAAACATTCTCGGTGGATATGTCGAAAGACGATTCCGTTGCAAATTTTGAAAACTATATGGGGAGTTTCGGCATCGATCTGGATGGCGCAGTGATGATGCCACCACAAATCCCACCGACTAACGAGTGCCTACCTGAATCATCGACTTGGCGTGAAATATTTCAAAATAGCTTCATTGGACCGTTAAACCTTCTTAAAGCTGCGATTTCCCGCATGAACCCTGATCCTGTCCACGGCAAACGGGCAAAGATTGTCATCATTTCTGGAATTTCATCCGCCCAAGTTCTTGGCCACTATGCAACCAGCAATGTGATGCGTTGTGCTTGGCTGGCAGAGGCCAAGACGTTGGCTTTTGCTCTGGGAGATCAAGGCATCCATGTCAACACGCTGTCTCTCGGCGGAACGCTAACACCGGGATACACGGCATCACTCGAAAAGCGAGCCGCGAACGCGGGAATGGATTTTGCTCAAAGACTTGCAGAAGAAACATCCAATGTTCCGCTGAAAAAGTACGGCAAACCCGAAGAAGTAGCGACAGCTGTGGAAGGTCTTTTGTCATCGTTCTCAGACCACATGACCGGGTTGAATATTATGCATGACGGCGGATTCACGAGATCATACTAAATGAATGACACAATGCTTCCATCGTTAGAGCAGCTTATTCGCGCAAAGATCCAACGCCGGATTGTCGCGGCAATGGCAATTCTTTTTGCGGGAGCCGTGATCATAACGATAGTTGAAGCCGCGCTCTCGTACTCGGACCTCATTTCGAGACTCGATCGTCGTGCTGATACTCTACAAGATTTGATAATTAGCGAAGTGTTGGTCAACAATCATGATGCTACTAACCATATTCTTGCTGATGCTAATCGCGACAACTCAGACCAGAGCGTGCAATGGATCACCCCTGATGATTCGAGGAACCAATCCATTACTTCTGGGGTTGCCTGGCACTTTCCGGGAAACTGGACCTATGCTCGACCATTGAAACGACTTGGAGATCAGGATTTCGGAACTTTCATTTTCAGCGGAAACTTTTTTACTTCAGGCGGCCTGGTCAACACCCTGACTCATCGCCTGGCGTTCACCTTGGCTATATGTCTTGTAATGGCGATATTGCTGTTACCAATCGCACGAAAAACACCAAAAGAGTTGATCCTTGGGCCTGTGCAACATCTTCTGAGCCTGATTCGCGACGACTCCACCAAGCAACTTGCGACAAGGCCTGCCTTTGCGGAAATAAAGTCAATCCAAGACGACTTTGAATTGCTTATGAATGACCGTCGGAAGTTAGAATCTCAAAGGCTGGAGACCGCACAGCTTCGAACGGTGACTCGAACGGCGCAAATGCTGGCACATGACATTAGAAGGCCATTCAGCTTGCTAAAGGCAACCCTAGACGGTTTGACGCAAACCACGACTCCAGCGGCAATGCAGGAACTTGTCAGCGAGACAGTTCCGGGAGTGAAGAAGTCCCTTGAACATCTCGATGGGATTATAGCGGAATTAACCAATTTGGGGTCGACCGCTTCCGAGGAGAAGACTGACTTCCCGATTTCCGATGCAATTCTCCAGGGTATTGCAATTGCAGCTACGCAAGATGCTGATTATCGTCGTATCTCGGTGGAGATATCGACCGAATCGAAAATACGTGGCGTGAAGAATCAGATAGAGCGAGTTGTGGCAAATATTGTTTCTAACGCACTTCAAGCAATGGGTGCGACAGATAGTATCTGTATCAAATCTGCAGACAACGCAAATGATGATGTGCTAGTAACAATTGATAATACCGGGTCATTCATTCCCGAAGAGGATCTATCAAACATCTTTCAACCGTTTTTTACCCGGGGAAAGCCAGAGGGTACTGGCTTGGGCTTAGCGATATGCAAAAAAATCATCAGCAGTCATGGTGGGAAAATCGTTGCGTACTCAGACCACTCGTCAAAAAAAGTAAGCATTCAGATAACCCTGCCAAATGCTACAGTATCTAAAGTTTTGGCATAGATTCAAAAATTCTCTTGAGCATCTGGTAATCCGCATCTCCACCACTGTGAGCTTTGCCGTGCGCTAAGCTGCCATCATGGCTTCCCAGCTGCGAAAGTACCTGGACGGACTTTTCACAAGCTCGATCTAGGCCCATAAATTCCATATGTTCAGCAGAAGGTGACGTGGGAGGAATTCTTAGAATAGTACATTTGCGACCAAGCTTTGTAAGTTCCTTGGCAAGAAAGCCTGCCATAAAACTATAGCCTGTCGCCTGCGCATCAATGGAAAGCTCCAAGGGCTTGACTCCTGCTTGCCAGCCAAGTAAGCCGACATTGAGTTCAGTGCCCGTGGTTACTTTTCCAGCGGGTGGCGCGCAAGTTCCAATCGAAAGAACTTCTATTGGACGAGACGCTTCACTCATTCCAAGCGCTTCGACTAGACCAATCATAATCGGGTTATTTGCCCAAAGCCCCCCATCTGCAAACGTTGTTGTGGCTGTTGGGACATCAGGGTTCTGTATGGATACTAGGGGTAAATAAATTGGCGCGGCTGATGTTGCTAAGCAAACGTCGGAAAGCAAATACTTATCGTCTCGGTGCTTTCCAGGATTATGCGACGTCTTGAACACCCATGCTGCGTGGGTAGCCATGTTCACCGCGGGAATGCAAAGTGCTATTCCCCTTCGTTCGTACACGCCCTTAACAGTCTCGTCCTTGAAAATTGCGTTTAACTGCTGATTCAATACTTCGTTGCGATTCGCTGATCTCAAACAATTCCGAGGAATCCAAAATGCTAATGAACGCTTTTTCTTCGGAATGGGATTTGAAAATATTTTTGACCCGTATTTTGAATACAACTCTATAATTCTACCGGTTGGAACCCCCGCAGCCAGCGCGCAGGCCAAAATTCCTCCTGTACTTGTTCCGACAATAAGATCAAAAGCCTTTCCAATATCCAAATCTGAAGCATCAGACGAATCGGCGAATCGTTTCATCATGGTGTGCAAAACTACGGCGGTATAAAGACCGCGCATTCCACCACCATCTAACGTCAAAACACGAATTGGTTTCTCGTTCGCCACCGGTTCCTCCTGGCTCATTCTTCATTCTCAGGTTTTATTGCTGCCGCCTAATCATCCCCATTACCTCTAAAAGTCTCTGATACGGCACGCTATTCGCAATTCGATCTATCTGACTACTGTGACATGACTCCAATGGCATATTACTGCCACAGACACAAGGCGCTCGTAACTTACTTTGAGTTATGGACGGAATTGTTGCCAGCTCAATGCATTGATAAACATGATCCAGTTTTTCTAAACCAAGTTCTTCCTTGTAATAATCAATCACTCCATCGTCACCATGTGGCCTTTCTCCGAATAACCACTTACCTTCTAGTTCAAAGAACGCCTGGGATAAAAAGAAGTAATACACTGGTGAGGAAACGAATTCGACAAGACTGCGCCCAACCGGCCAGTGCTTCCAACGCGCATCCGGAACAAAGAGGCACGCACTGCCATCCGGATTTATATGCCGATCTGCGATACGTGGGATCTTCCCTGCTGTCTCGTAAACTTTTGGAACAACCTCGGGATACGGCGGCAACAATTCAATTCGGATTGAAAATGTATCGATAAACCTTCCGTCGGCCAAAATCTCCAAATCACCTTGTACGACAGCCAATCCATCATCGCCCATGATATGTTCGAAACTCGGATAGTGCCCCAGGAGTGCTCGAATTTCGGAGGAAAGAGGCTCATCAGACCCGTCCTCAGTCATCGTTAATGCTGCCTCCATGGTTTTGGTGGATCTTGAACGTCAGCGACCGATCGCATGATTGCGGAAGATTTTGATGCACGAATTCTATTTTGGATTGCCTCGTCGAGGCTGTAGGCTGCAAGACTCTTATGCAGATTTTCAGGCGTTGGAAAGTCGCTACCCAATACACTTCGAACTAATTCTGCGGCCTTATCTGCATCCGCTTCGTGTTTCGCGTTTTGCAGGGTGTTGGCTAATTTAAGAAATCGGCTCTTTAAATTTTGCATTGCAGAAGAACTAAGTTTACCGAAGACATTCTCGTACTGTGGTGTCGGCTTTCGCACATCCAAGTTCCCCACCGCACTCGCTGCACTACGAGCTACTTGTTCCAATCCCGACATATCGTCCGGGTAGCCGTTTGCGAACGTTGTTGGTGAAAGCGACTTGATTGCAAGCAACAATAAGGAGAGACCAAATGGCTTGTCATCTGACTCCCTGGGAATAGCCTCGTCATTCCAGCGTTTCAGATAGCGCACGACTCGTTGAAGCTGATCCCCCTCACCATTCACCTTTGTTAGTTTAAAAGACTCGCGGGCATTCGCGATAAAATCCTTCAATGCCTTCGGGTCGGTGGGGTGCCACGAATTATCCTTATGCGCGAGTTTGAAGTCCTCTAGATCGTCCGACGATGTTCGCTTCGAATAAACGACTAAGTCGACATGAAATCCGGCTGCGTAGTGAACCCGAATACAAGGTCCTTTCTCCTTCACAGAGTCAGTATGATTCTTGACTGCGTCCAGAACCCAGCCTCGCACCGTAGTTGCGCTATACTGATCTGCTCGAATATTGAAGGCCAAGCCGACGTCAATGTCATGTTCCAGATCGGCTATGGGTTCGATACCAACCCCGTAGATGTAACTTCCTTGGTTGAGGACTTCGAATCCAGGAAGGTTATTATCTGAGAGATGTTTGCGAATTTTTGAGACAATGATGTCCCTTTTTGAAATGAGAACATCAGCGTCAACTCTGATAGTGGCGTGAAACTTCTCGAAGTACTTTTGCAAATCTGCCAATTATTCTCCCTCCCACAATACGGTTTATACCGCTAAAACTACTGACTATTACCTGGAGCGATACTTCCTGTGACCGTCATTGTTCACAGAATGATAATATAAGCTCGGTTCGGTACTCTGTCAACCTTGCTGTGAAGGTTTTTATTTTCATTCTGTGATGTTTGTGCTAACCTACCTATATCTCTGGACTAAACTGGAGTAGCGTATGGATAAAGACCTTCTAAAGCACAGAATTACAGAGCGCCGCAAAGCACTGGGGATTACCCAGGCCGAGCTGGCAAATCGATCAGGGCTGTCCCCCGCAGCAATCAGCCAGATTGAAAGCGGTGCAAGGCTACCGATGCTTCCCGTATTACAAAAAATAGCCGACACGCTTGCGGTGTCGATGGACTATTTAGCTGGAAGGAGCAACTCTCCAGATATCGCAGCGCCAACTGAAACAAATGACGCCCAGACTTTTTTTCGCGACTTTCAGACTCTTTCCCAAAATGACCAAGAATTCATTCGGAAAAGCGTTGAGTACCTAAAAGAAAAAAAACGATGACTGCCCCTGAACTGAAGGCGCAAGAACTCCTCGACACGCTTGACATTGACTCGCTTCCTGTTAGGCCGCGAGAAATCTGCAGTCGACTGAATGTCTCGTATCACGAGCATCCTTTCGATGGTTTCGACGGCCTTTTAATCGTGGGTGGAAATTCGTCGGTCATCGGAGTCAATTCAAATATAGAAACTGCTGGCAGAAAGGCTTACACAGCGGCCCACGAACTCGGCCACCTATGTTTGCATGCAAAGGTGGCTGAGCGATTTGAGTGCAATTCAGACGATTTAACATCAATCTCAAAACTCGACATGGAAATTGAGGCCAACGCATTCGCGGCTGAACTCATGATGCCAAAACCCCTAGTCGCGCCAATAATCCGCAGTGATGTGTTAACTTGGGACGCTGTGAAGTCGCTCGCACTACATTGCGACACGTCACTTACAGCTGCTGCCATACGATTTGTTAACTTAACAGAAGTACCCTGCGCAGTTGTCATCGCTCAGAATGGAGTCATCAAATTCTATCGAGCATCAAATGAGTTTCAGTATCGCGTGGATATGGACTCACGCCTTTTAGCCAAAAACAGCGCCGCACATACATCACACAGCGGAAAAATTCCTCAAAATGACTTCGCCCCCATTCATCCCTCTAACTGGCTGACTGGAAAATTTACAACAGACTCAGAACTCCTTGAATGGAGTTTACCGAAGAATCGCTATGGCCAAGTGCTGACGTTGTTACTCGACGAAGGTGATGTGTGCTTCGCAAAGGACGGACGAAATCTCGGCTCAAGAACTTCATTTTCAGATGAAGACGAGGAAGATGGACTAGGAGTTGATAAGTTCATGGCAGAAGTAAACCCCTTTAAAAGGGGTAAGCGGCGGCGATAACTCTTCGCTCACGTACAGGGATCAAATTTCGTCAGCACGTT
>Ga0247843_1006365_pt1 | contig 15485 bp, 19 predicted proteins | sample LaCruzMarch2017__FD_192420 | JGI IMG/M metagenome (GOLD analysis project Ga0247843, IMG submission 192420) | Freshwater microbial communities from meromictic Lake La Cruz, Castile-La Mancha, Spain - LaCruzMarch2017_8m | ecosystem: Environmental > Aquatic > Freshwater > Lake | place: Spain... | reverse complement strand
CAAGAATGCCCTTGATATCTTGGATACGATTTTCAGATTTGGCTGACGTTGTCACAATATCAACGCCGAGCGCTTTGTACTCTTGAATAAAGTCAGGCACCGGTGAAATATCCACTTTTGTTACGATAATAATGGGCTTAATTGATTCATGAAAGGCGCTGACCAGAAATCTATCAATGAGGCCGCGGCGCGGTTCTGGATTAGCGGAGGCAACAACAATGAGTAATTGATCAATATTTGCAACGATAGTACGTTCAACTCGAGCAACATCGTCGACGGTTCTACTCAGTGAATTTGTTCGCTCGTTGACAACTACAATTCGCGCCAGTGATCCCTCTGCGCCGGTGACATCGCCAACGATTTCCACCAAATCGCCAACAACGACAGATTTAGGACCGAGCTCGCGCGCCTTCATGGCAGTGATAATCACACCGTCATCGGTAACGCATGTGGTACGGCCGCGATCAACTGTGGTGACAAAAGCGGTAATTGAATCTAAATGTGCTGGTCTATCTTTTGTGCGCCTGCGCGTAGTTCGAGAAGGCCGAATTCGGGCATCGGATTCGTCGTATTCGCGAGGAGTCATAAAACCAAACTCTTCCAGAGCCCTGGGAAATCCGGCAGGGTCTTACGGGTAGTGGCTACATTTTCAATCTGCACATCAGCAGTAACGAGGCCAATCACTGCGCCGGCAGTTGCTAAGCGATGGTCATCATAGGTGTGGAAAGTCCCGCCGTGAAGCGGTGCTGGCGTAATGTGCAGCGCGCTCTCTTCTTCGGTGACATTTCCGCCGAGTGCGTTAATTTCACGAGTGAGTGCGGCCAATCGATCTGTTTCATGCAAACGTAGATGGCCGATGCCGCGCAGATGAGAAGGAGAATCTGCAAATGCGGCCAGAGCGGCAATCGATGGCGTTAATTCACCGACATCGTGCAGGTCAATATCAATTCCATGAATTGATTCACCGCCGGTAAGAGTGAGGCCTGCTTCGGTTAATTCAACCTTCGCTCCCATTTGGGTAAATATCTGGCGTAATTGATCGCCAGGCTGCGTTGTTTCCTTCGGCCAATCTGCAATTGTGATTTTTCCACCACAGACCATGGCAATGGATAGAAATGGTGAAGCATTAGAAAGATCTGGCTCAATCGTTAAGTCTTGTCCAGGTAGCTTTCCAGCTTTCACACTCCATTGTTTTCCAGCTTTATCAACCTCAACGACTGCCCCAAAATCACGGAGCATCTGAACCGTCATATCGATATGTGGCATAGAAGGAAGTGCGCCACCTTCATGTGTGACAGTAATTCCATTTGTCATGCTTGGTCCAACTAGTAAGAGCGCTGATAAAAATTGACTCGACTTACTTGCATCAATTTTTAAATTTCCGCCCAGGATAGCGCCACGACCTTCGATAACCATGGGTAGTGAGTAACGACCCTGATGTTCAATTTCAATTCCAAGTTCTTCAAGTGCCTTGATTACGGGAGCGATTGGACGTTCATAAGAGCGGGGGTCGCCATCAAATGCAATCTCGCCGTGGGCCATTGCAGCAAGTGGTGGCAGAAAACGCATCACAGTGCCAGCATTTCCAACATCAATATGGGTTGGTCCTTGAAGTGGCGCGGGTGTAACAACCCATCGCATATCACCATCTTCTTCGCTTCCGATTACTTCGATACCGATACCGAGTGCGATAAGGCCGGCAGACATCAGCTCGGAATCACGCGAGATTAAGGGTTTACGAATAACGGATGGCGAAGTTGCTTGGGCAGCAAGAATTAGCGCACGGTTCGTTACCGATTTTGATCCCGGGATTGTTACCTGAGATGAAATTGGCTTACGTCCGCGAAAAGGAGCGGGCCACAGTTCTTGCACCTGCAGAGTCTAACGCGAAGGGGGGGTGCGAAGAGACGAAGAAAACCTGCAACAAAGTTAGGATGCGCAGTATGTGTGGAAGATATGCGCAATCGCTCGGGGCAGAAGAGTTGGTTGAGAGCTTTGATTTAGCCGGCTCCACACTCGATCAATCACTTCCACTGAATTGGAACATTGCACCCACTAATGAGATTTACATTATTAGAAGTGAGTCAGATTCACGAATACTCGATTCTGCTTCCTGGGGAATTATTGCCCCGTGGCAGAAATCTATGGTCGAAGCACGAGCCTCTCAATCGCACGCAATAAATGCGCGCAGTGAATCAATCCACGAGAAGCCAACATTTAGACATGCCTTTAGAACATCTCGTTGCTTAATTCCAGCAACTGGTTATTACGAATGGGCCACGTCGTTAGGGAAATATCCACCAAAACAACCTTTTTACATATCACACGAAGATGGTGATCAACTTTCAATTGCAGGAATTTGGAGTTCCTGGCAGAGCGAGAAAGGAGTTGTTATTCAGAGCGCGGCGATCATTACTCGCGAAGCGGTGGGAGAGTTAGCAACTATTCATAGCCGCATGCCAGTTTTTATGCCGCGAGATCGTTGGCAAGGTTGGCTTGATACAGAAGCGCGCGATATCAACCGATTAGTGAAGCTGATGGATCTGGCTGAACCAGATGCCGGGTTGGTGGCGCAACCAGTTTCAGCGCGCGTAAACGTGGTGGCTAACAATGGACCAGAGTTAATTGCACCAATAGAACTTGGCGAGCCCGAAACCCTTTTCTAATATAACCTTGTGGCAATGACATCGAAGGATTTAGTTCTAGAAAGCGCCGCCGATCGCACGAGTCGGTTCGAGCGCGATGCTTTGGTGTTCACAAATCAGCTCTATGCAGCGGCTCTTCGTTACACCCGCAACCCGGAAGATGCACGAGATTTAGTGCAAGATACCTACCTCAAGGCATTTACCTCGTTTCACCAATTTGAAGAGGGAACAAACCTACGAGCCTGGCTTTATAGAGTACTTACAACAACTTTTATTAATTCTTATCGCAAGGGCCAACGACAACCACTGATTGCAGATAACGAACTTGAAGATTGGCAATTGGCGCAAGCGCAGAGCCATACGAGTGACCAAGGAAAATCTGCTGAAACAGTAGCGCTGGAATCATTGCCTGATAGCGATATCAAGCGCGCGCTCCAAGAAATTCCGGAAGAGTTTCGCATTGTTGTCTACCTAGCCGATGTAGAGGGCTTTGCATATAAAGAGATTGCTGAGATTGTCGGATCACCTGCGGGAACTGTTATGTCACGACTTCATAGAGGTCGCAAACAACTGCGCGAAAAACTTGCCGACTACGCCAAGGAACTTGGATATTCGACGGAGATGGAGGGCGACAAATGAGTTTCATCGAAATTCAGTGCCGAGATGTCCTCTCCTCAGTAATTTTCATCATTGAAGGAGAGCTAGAAACTGTGCCTCACGCTGCGGCGATTAATTCACATCTTTCTCTCTGTGCGCCTTGTACCGCAGAAATTGAGCATGAACGGTTGATGCACCAGATGCTTCAGAACGTACTGAAACGATCTTGTGATGAAAAGGCGCCCGAGGATTTGCACCAGAGTATCCATCGCCAAATTCGGGATCAGTTGGGTAATTTTGCCGGCGCCACCGAAGTGGTTACCCAGTTCAGCATGACTGAAATTTCGATTGAAATTGATGAGTTTGGAAATGTTGCGCACCGTGAGATTCAAATCGAACAGACGCACATCCAACACTTTATCGACGACGAGGACTAGCCTTCAAAGCATGAAATCGGCGGATGAAGTCCTAGGGACAGTTGGCTTCTCTATGATGACAGTCCGTCCCGGAGATACCTGCGTGACTATGGGAATCTCTGATCTCCCTGTTGTTGCGCCATCACACTATTTAACGTTGATGGAGAATGCATGCGTGGCTTCACTCTCGGAGTATTTAGATTTGGGAGAAACAACTTTTCTTACCCACTCTTCACTTGAAATTGTTGGCTCTGCCACAAGTGGCACGGAGATTCGCGCAAATTCACGGTTGATTGAGATTGATGGTCGCAATCTCACCTTTGAGTGCGATGCTTATGATGGCGAGCGACATTTGGCACGGGCTTCAATTAAAAGAGCGACAGTTGAGCGATTATCTTTCCTCGCTCGAACTGCCGCTCAATCACTCATTAACGAGTGAAGTTTAATCTTGGGTATTAAGCCTTCTTAGTTGCCCAGAAGATTTCAGCAATCTCATCGATCTTTGTGATGAGTTGATCTGCAACCTTTACATCTTGCGTGCCCTTAGTTCCTGCAGCACCGGCAAGCTTTGTCGCCTCATTAAAAAGTGAGTGCAATTGTGGGTAGGCCTCGAAATGTGGCGCCTTGAAATAATCGGTCCAGAGAACCCAGAGGTGCTCTTTAACTTGGTGTGAACGCTCTTCTTTAATTGCGACAGAACGTGATCGGAAATCTGCATCTGTATTTGCTGCGTACTTCTCCATGCAAGCCTTCACTGAGAGAGCCTCAATTTTTGCTTGTGCTGGATCATAAACGCCGCATGGGAGATCGCAGTGTGCGTGAACAGTTACCTTAGGTGTAAGAAAGTTTCTCATGTGCGGCAGGGTACTCCACGCCGCGAATTGGTGCATCCTAAGATGGCGACCATGGCTAAGCGTGCAACGGTTCTCGTTGAGGGAAATTCCATGGCTCCCACATATAACGCTGGTGATTGGCTGATGGCGCGGTGGGCGGACTACTCGTTCGCTAGCTCTGCACCTGCGAAGTTACTGCACCTTCTTCATATCGGAAGTTGGATTGCGGTTGGCGATGCGGTTGTCATTGAGCGGGAAGAACAACCCGGTGTGTACTTTGTAAAAAGAATTGCAGATGTGAAAGCCGGGCCGGGCGAAGATTTACAGGTTTTCGTTCGAAGTGACAATCCGGAAGGAACAGATTCGCGTACCTGGGGATGGCTTCCCATTGATCATGTGAAAGCTAGAATTGAATTGAGGGTAAAGCGGAGACGGCAGCCTTAAGCAGAAGCTTTAAGCGAGTGAAGCCAACTTCTCTTTGACTGCAATCGCTGATGGATTAGTAAGAGCGGTCCCGTCAGAGAAGAGAAGTGTCGGAACAACGCGATTGCCACCATTGACTTGCTCAACAAATTCAGCTGAATCTGGCTCTTCTTCTACATTAATCTCGCGAAATGTAATTCCGATTTCACCAAGTTGGTTCTTTAACCGCTTGCAATACCCGCACCATTCGGTACTAAACATCACAAACTCTTGGCCGGTTAACTCAACTGAATATGTCATCTTCTTAATTCCTCACCGTGTGAACGCCTCATCTAGTAATGCTTTTGCCTCATCTTCGTGTAGATGGTGGCTTCCAGTTGCAGGAGAAGCTGATGCGCGACGTGAAATACGACGTAATACACGGGCATCAACGCCAGTTCCACCAATTGATTCGGTGGTGCTTAAAGCAACGTGCGGCCATGGACCTTGGTTTGCTGGCTCATCTTGCACCCATAGCAAGTTTGCATTCGGATGCTTCTTTGCTTCGACTTCCATCTGCGCAATTGGCATTGGATACAAACGCTCCACTCGAACGATTGCAGTGCTGCTGTCGTTTAAGCGAGTTCGTTCGGCCACTAAGTCGTGATAAATCTTTCCAGAGCAGAAAATAACGCGAGCGGCGTTATTGACGGTTGGATCACCAATAACTGGCAAGAAAGTACCCGATGTAAAGTCACTGATTGATGAGGCTGCTGCCTTCAGACGTAACATCGACTTCGGAGTAAAGACAACCATTGGACGGCGCTTTGGATTTGCTGCGTGGAATCGGAGCAAATGGAAGTAGGAAGCGGGTGTCGATGGTTGAGCGACTGTCAGATTTTTCTCTGCGCACAATGCAAGGAATCGCTCGATTCGAGCAGATGAGTGATCTGGCCCTTGGCCCTCGTAACCGTGTGGAAGCAGAAGAACTACAGATGAACGCTCGCCCCACTTCTGTAACGCAGATGAGATGAACTCATCGATAATTGTCTGCGCGCCATTTGCAAAGTCACCGAACTGACCTTCCCAAAGAACAAGTGCCTCATCGCGAACCACTGAGTATCCGTACTCAAAGCCCATTGCCGCATATTCACTGAGCAGCGAGTCAACTACAAAGAATTGATTCGCATCTGAAATCAATGAGCGAAGTGGTGTCCATTCACTTCCATTCTCTTTGTCAATAATCACAGCGTGACGATTAGAGAAAGTTCCGCGGCGTGAATCTTGACCCGCGAGACGAACAGGTCGTCCCTCTTTAAGAAGTGAACCGAAAGCGAGCATTTCACCGGTTGACCAATCGATAGTCCCGTCATTGATGGATTCAGCCCGCTTTTGCAACTGTGGCAGAAGTTTCGGGTGGATATGGAAGCCTTCTGGAATTGCAATTTGGGTCGCAGCTATTTCTCGGATGAGCTGCTCTGAGATAAAAGTCGGCACTGATTCAGCTTTTGGAACAACGGGAACAACAAAGTTTGGATCGCTATGTTCTTCATAATTAGCAACGGAAGCAAACACTTCTTCAAGTTGCGTCTGGTAATCACGAGCGATTTCTTCGGCTTCTTCCGGCGTAATATCGCCGCGGCCAACTAGCGCTTCGGTATACAACGTACGTGTGGTGCGCTTTGCATCAATGAGCTTGTACATCAAAGGCTGGGTAAAGCTTGGCTCATCACCTTCGTTGTGACCACGTCTGCGGTAGCAGACCATATCGATGACAATATCTTTGTTAAATGCTTGGCGATATTCAAATGCCATACGAGCAACGCGAACACAGGCCTCTGGATCATCGCCGTTGACGTGAAGCACCGGTGCCTCAATTAACTTGGCAACATCGGTTGAGTACCGTGATGTTCGTGATGAATGTGGTGAAGTCGTAAATCCAACTTGGTTATTAACAACGATATGAATGGTGCCGCCAGTGCGGTAGCCGGGAAGTTGTGAAAGTTGAAGTACTTCAGCGTTAACTCCTTGACCGGCAAAAGAAGCATCACCGTGGAGCAAGATTGGCAGGACTGTGTAGGCGCCCTTGGTATTGAGGCGATCTTGCTTAGCGCGCACAATTCCCTCGAGTACTGGGTTGACCGCTTCCAAGTGTGAAGGGTTTGCCGCTAAGTAAATCTTGGTCTTTGCCCCAGATTCAGTGGTGAAGATTCCTTCAGTACCTAAGTGGTACTTCACATCGCCTGAACCATGTACTTGGTTTTCGGCATAGTGGCCTTGGAATTCTTGGAAGATTTGACCGACAGATTTACCGGCAATGTTTGCCAACATATTGAGGCGTCCGCGGTGCGGCATACCAATACAGACTTCATCTAGCCCGCGTTCGGCAGCGGCAGAGACAATTGCATCGGTGAGTGGAATAACAGACTCGCCACCTTCAAGTGAGAATCGCTTTTGTCCCACAAACTTTGTCTGCAAGAACGACTCAAATGCTTCAGCGCTATTGAGTTTACGTAAGATGCGAAGTTGTTCGCCGCGATCTAGTACGTCCGAGACGCCTTCCACATGTTGCTGGAACCAGGCGCGCTCTTCTGGGTTTGAAATGTGCATGTATTCAAGACCCACGGAGCGGCAGTATGCATCGCGCAGAATTCCAAGAATCTTACGGAGCGGCAAGAACTTCTTTCCACCAAATCCACCTGTTGCAAATTCGCGGTCTAGATCCCAGAGCGTTAATCCATGTGTGCGCACATCGAGATCTGGGTGGTTACGTTGAATGTAAACAAGCGGATCAATATCGGCCATGAGGTGACCCCAGGTGCGATATGCGTGAATAAGTTGCTGAACGCGCGCTGTCTTATCAATCTCTTCATCTTTGGTTACAGCAAAATCAGATGCCCAGCGGATTGGCTCGTATGGAATACGAAGAGCGGTAAAGATTTCATCGTAGAAGTTATCTTCGCCAAGTAAGTACTCGTTGATACGGCGAAGGAAGTCACCAGATTGAGCACCTTGAATGACGCGATGGTCATATGTGCTTGTCAGAGTTATTGTCTTGCTGATCGCAAGGCGGGCAAGTGTTTCTTCGCTCGCTCCTTGGAATTCTGCTGGGTAATCCATCGCACCCACACCAATGATCAGTCCTTGGCTCTGAACTAAACGAGGAACAGAGTGCACTGTGCCAATCGTTCCTGGGTTTGTGAGTGAAACAGTTGTGCCTGCATAATCTTCAACAGTCAGTGTTCCAGCGCGAGCCTTCTTCACTATCGCTTCATAGGCCACCCAGAACTGACCGAATTCAAGCTCTTCGCAACCCTTAATTGATGGCACTAATAACTGCCGTGTTCCATCTGGCTTTGCTAAATCGATGGCGATTCCGAGGTTGATATGTTCAGGTTTTCCAAGAGCTGGCTTTCCATCGAGTTCGCCGTAGAACGCATTCATCTCTGGCATTGCGCGCAGCGCCTTGATCATTGCGTAGGCGATGATGTGAGTAAATGAAACTTTTCCACCGCGGCCGCGCTTTAAGTGATTGTTAATCACGATGCGGTTATCAATCATGAGCTTTGCTGGAATCGCGCGCACTGATGTTGCAGTTGGAACTGTCAGCGAAGCTTCCATGCTCTGAACAACGCGAGCAGATACACCACGAATTGGTTCAAGAGTTGCAGCACTTGGCGTAACTAAGGTTGGCATTGGTTTTGCAACTGGATCAGCAGGTGTCGCAGGAGTCGTTGTCACACTGCGAACGACTTGTTGTGCGACAGGTGCCGCTGGAGTTACCGCAGGTGTAACTGGTGCAGGTCCCGCAGCAACGGGTGCAACAGGTGTAACTGGTGGAGTGGCAACAGGTGCAGGTGCACTTGGTTGCATAGAACCCTGAATAGAAATATTTGGTGGTGTTACCGGCTTTGGTGTCGGTGGTGTGCCACCTTTTGGCGCCTGGGCTACCTGCGGATTATTTTGGAAGTGTGCAACCCATTCGGTCGGTACAGAGGATGGATCTGCTTGATATCGCTCGTACATTTCTTCAACGAGCCAATCATTTGCTCCAAAATCTTGTCCTGATTGCGACACTGAGCGCTCCCTTGCGTTCCTGCGTACATATCTATTGCGCTCACTTCTCTATCTACAAGAAGCGAACCAAGATATAAATCCCGTAACTGAACGTGGCTAAGACTATCGGCTCCGTCCGCTGCAATTAAATGGGATATCTCGCTCGCCCAGCGCGAGATTGGGCACATTTTCCACCTTTCACCCGCTTCCAAAATGGCGTTTGCCCCGAGCTGCCGTACCGAGCAGTGCCCATTTCCCATGAAGCGCCGCTATCCATTTCTTGAGACAGTTCTCCCATGAATGCAGCGAGCACTCGCCCCTTAGCCATCGTCTCCGGTGGAAGTCGCGGGCTGGGTTTTGAGACAGCTAAAGCCCTGGCCCAACAAGGATTTGATCTGGCGCTGATTGCCAAAGATGCAGCGCGACTGACATCGGCCGCGGAAGCAATTCATGCGGCTTCGATAGCCAATCCAATTAACATCTCAACCTTTGCTTGCGATCTTGAGCAACCTCACCTGGTACGCGAACTCATTGATTCAATCAATCAATCGCTACCCACCGCGCAACTTCTCATCCTTGCCCACGGTGTGATGAGCGAGAAGATGTCAAAGACGCTTAAGACAAACGATGCCGAATGGCGCAGAGTGATGGCGATTAATCTTGACTCGGTCTTTCAACTTGTTAATGGAATCGCACCAGCCATGGCCGATGCCCGAAACGGTCGCGTGATTATTTTCTCTGCCTGTTTAGGACGTATGTCAGGTCCCGGAAATGCGGGCGGACTTGCACCGTATCGAATTAGTAAAGCTGGCGTCAATGCACTCGTTCGCAATCTTGCACACGAGACTGGTCTAGGCGCTCGCGGATTTCTCGTCGATGCAATCTGTCCTAATCATTCGCGTACCGATATGGGTGGTGCCGATGCACCGCGCTCTGCCGAAGAAGGTGCCGCTACTGCAATCTGGTTAGCAACTCGTACATTTGATTCAGCAGGTACAACTGATGCTCAAAAAATTACCGGAGTGCTTTGGGAAGATAATCAGATAGTTCCTTGGTAGTGCGAAGCTCGATTACAGAAACATCAGTGTTTAACGCTAGCCCTCTTCTTTTGCAACCATAAAAGCGAAGTACAACGTCGGTAGTGCAAGAGCCAAGATGATTACGGCGCCGATATAGAACTTGCCTTGTATTTGATAGTAAGCAACACCAACCGCAATTAAGTTAGCCAGAATCGTTGGTGATCTTCCAAAACTCTTTCCATTGACATACCCGCGAGCCGATGCGAACAATCCAGCAGCGCCAAGAATTGCGAAGATGACAACACCAATCAGCGGTGGCAACTCTTTCTTCTCATGGGTGAAACCAAGCACGACGAGCCAAAGACCTAGGGCAAGTACGAGACCTGACTCGATGTAGAGGAGTGCTGCCACTCTTGGGCGGTGAGGGGAGAGGTTGGCATCATTACGTTTCGTGGCATTAACTTTCGATGATTTCGCACCGTTAGATTTTTTCGCCATGTGCCGAACATTATCAGCGTCCCGCTTAATTCAACCCCTCACCAGATGACTTTTTCACACGATGGATTGCGTGATTCGCTCACTCACTTGGCTGCACCACCTTATTTTTATGAAAACTTGCGAAGAGAGTTGAGTATCGCGCAACGCAATAAATCGAGATTAAGCTTGGTGAGATTCTTGCTGGCTAAATACGAGCTGGAAATTCCAACTCTTAAAAATGTGAGTGAACCAATAGATTCATACTATGAAGTAGCTATCCTCTCGTTCTCTGAAATTCTTAAAGCATCCATTCGGTCAGAAGATTTGTGTGCTCGCCTTGGACAACTTGAATTCACTCTTATTTTGAAAGGTTCGCCCGAAATCGCAACTTCTCTTGCAGAGCGAGTTCTTCGTTCTTGGAACTTTGAAGGATTTGCCTGTTGTTACTCAGTCCTTGCAGTTGATAGTGCGGAAAGCTCACTCGAGATCCTTAACCGCCTAGATAACCAGGAGTTACAATCAGCAACTTAGAGTTGTTTAGTGTTCGAATTATCCACAGTCACATCTGCAGAGGCCCAGAACTTGTCGCCGGACATCTAACTTCCCCACATGGAAACCATGGATCCAGATGTTGTATTCGGACCTATCGCCGAGTTCATCAAAGACCCTACGGTAGAAGAGATCTGGATTAATTCTCCGGAAAGAATTTTTATTGCCCGAGCAGGTAAAAGCCATCTCACAAATCTAGTCCTGACCTCTGAATCAGTTAGGGAATTAGTTGACAGAACTCTGCTCTGGAGCGGCAGAAGATTGGATTTATCCCAGCCATTTGTGGACGCGCAATTACCCGATGGGAGTCGATTGCACGTCGTTATTCCAGAGATCACGGCAGAGAACTGGGCAGTCAACATTCGAAAGCACTTACTGCGCCATTTTGGATTACAAGATTTAGCACGCATAGGTGTGATGTCAGAGGAGATAGCAGCCCAGTTAACGAGCGCGGTGAAGCACGGCTTAAACATTCTTGTGAGCGGCGGTACTCAGGCAGGTAAGACCACGCTGCTAAATGCGTTAGCTTCAGAGATTCCGCTATCTCAGCGCGTCATCACCATGGAGGAAGTTTTTGAGTTAAAACCTAATGTTCCAGATCTAGTGCAAATGCAGACCAGGGGAGCGAACTTGCAAGGCGAGGGCGCCATACCCTTACGTAAACTCATTAAAGAAGCGCTTCGAATGCGTCCATCGAGAATTATTGTCGGTGAAGTCCGTGAAGCTGAAGCTTTAGATTTGTTAATAGCACTTAACTCTGGTCTGCCAGGAATGGGAACACTTCACGCTAATTCAGCTAGAGATGCAATCACCAAATTACAAACACTCCCCTTGCTTGCTGGAGAAAATATCTCCCACAAATTCATTGCACCCACGGTTGCATCCGCGATAGATCTGGTCATTCAGGTCTCATTAGCGGCAGATGGAACCAGGCGGATTGTGGAGATAGCGAATGTAACCGGACGTTATGAAAATGATAGAGCTGAAATTGAGAATGTATGGAGATGGAATGGAGCAAATTACGAGAAAGGATTGGGGGCCATCTCGTGCGCCTAATTTCGAGAAAGGATTTTCGAACTTTTAAGACGGCAACCTCAATGCTTCTCTCCGCTGTCGTGGTGTATTTTTTTTCACATTCCTTCGTGATAGCTGTAGCGCTATCACTATTCGTTGGGATTTTTATGCTGCTTGCTCAGCACAAAAATGAGAGTAAGCGCTCGAGTGCGATTCAATCTGCGTGTCCAGAAATGATTGATCACTTGATTTCTGGAATGCAATCCGGCTTGTCGTTAAATGAATCGCTTATCGGACTTTCTGCGCGAGGACCTATGTTAATGCGGCCATATTTTGAGACATTTAGGGAAGATGTCTTCAATACTGGCGATTTCGTTGGGGCACTTGAACGAGTCAAATCACTCCTCGGCGAGCCCAGCACTGATCAAATAATTGAAGCACTTCTGATTTCAAAAACTTTAGGTGGCGCAGAACTCATCAACATCCTGAGATTGCTGGCGAACTTTATTCGGGAAGATTTGACGTTGCGGCGGGAGATTTTGGTAAAACAGAATTGGATTAAAAATTCTGCTCACCTATCAGCCGGTGCTCCTTGGATTCTGTTAATTCTCTTATCCACTCAACCCGCGACCGCCGCGTCATTTTCCACACCCTCCGGCGCTCTAGTTTTAATCTCTGGTCTCATAATGACTTGTCTGGCATACATGTGGATGAATCGATTAAGTCGGCTTCCGCAACAGTCGAGAGTTTTTTCGGGTAACAGATGAGCGCGATAACCCTGGTCGTAGTCCTCTTTCTAATCCCGGCCCTGATTCTCATTAACGAAGATTTTTCTTGGGAACACTTTGCTTTGAAAACAGTGCGGTCTCTTGGAGACCGAACGGGAGCACGGGCCAAATTACAAGAATTGGGAAAATCTAGCGAAACAGATTACGAAGACTTCCGATTGAGACAGTTACTCATCACCTCTTTAACCTCATTCCCACTGATTCTCATCTTGCTCTTCCTTGGAAACTCCTTCGCGTTTTTAATCCTAAGTCTGTTTCTGATCAGTTTCATTGTAATTGTTTATTGCGAGAGGTCTCTCAGTAATAAGGTGAAGGAACATCGAATTAGAATCGATGCCGACTTTCCAAGTGTCATCGAGATGATGACTTTGGCTATCTCTGCAGGAGAGACACCTCTGAGTTCCTTAGAGAGAATAGGAAAAAGAGGAACTGGACCTCTGGTGGATGAGCTGAACAGGGTTGTACTGGATGTAAAGCGTGGCTCGCCTTTCCAGCACTCATTAGATTTGTTAGGTCGCAGAGTTCAATCTGCAGCAGTCCGCAGATTTGTTGATGCGCTAGTTATAGCAATCAGTCGTGGCGCTCCACTCATTGAAGTCCTACATAGCCAAGCACGAGAGGCCCAGAATCTTCAACGTAATCGTGTTCTTAGCGCCGCGGGAAAGTCTGAAGTTTCCATGATGATCCCAGTGGTCTTTCTCATTCTCCCAATCTCGATTTTATTTGCCCTCTGGCCTTCTCTAACTAACCTAAATCTATTCGCAGCAAGTTAAAAGCAATAAGTAAGTCAAGCAAAGCCATATAGATACAACCAGAGAATAGGGAGAAATAAATGAACAAAATAGGGATAGCAATTTTTAATCAGAGTCTTCATATAAATAGTTACCTAAGTTTCAAGATACTGGGCCTGAGAAAAACTCGTTTTTATCAGTTGCTAAATAATGATCGAGGTGATGTGCCGGGTTGGGTATTGGTCGTATTGATGACAACCGGTTTAGTGACGGCAATTTGGACTATCGCTGCTCCTCGGTTAACCGCAATTCTAAAAAATTCGCTAGACACAATGAACGGCATCCGATAAGTGAAGCTAGTGAATCCAAGAAATCTGCTTCGAAGTGATAACGGAAATGTAGAAAGTGCTCTGGTATTGATTCCATTGCTGACCCTCTTCTTGGTGGCATCTCAGATAACAATCGCAATTCATGGGCGAAACATGACAAAAATGACCGCACAAGATGCTGCTTCCACGCGGGCCATCTCAGGAGAATTCGATGATTCTGATACGTACTTACACATTTACTCGCCAGACCCAAATCAAAATCTCGATCTCCTCATTAGCCGCGAGAAGCGAGGCCTGCCTCGACTAGTTCCTGGGTTAAATCAACTACTGGGCTCGGGAAAAGGGATAGACGTTAATGGGATAGCAGTTATAGAAAATCAAAGGTAGTTCTTATGACCTTAAATGAGACGAAGGCTCGCGCTTATCGAATTCTACATATACTCATTAGCAAGATAGCGAAGAGCGAGAAAGGTAGTGCCTCGATTGAATTTTCACTTCTGGCAATTCCGTTGTTTATTCCCCTCTTTATCTTTATGTCACAATTTTCTCAAGCGAGTGATGCTCAGGATTCACTTAGAACTTTAGCTCGTGAAACTGCCCGTGCATTCGTTACAAGTAAAGATGATGAGACTGCGCACATTGTGGCTAATCAGGTATTGATTAAAGGCGCTGACTTGCTTGGCTACGATATCGATTCAGCAGATGAACCCATCGCCATGAAAATCACTTGTGGCGCACGTCCATGCATTGCACCAGATAACCGCATTCTCATTGAACTGCGGATGAAGTCTCCCCATGGGATTGATGTCGAAGTGGCAGCTATCGAGTATGTCTCACCATGGGCATGAATCGCAGCCTCGCTTCATCGTGGCTGAAAAGTTCGTTCTCGACTAGAAGAATTCTAAATGATCAGCGCGGCTCGATATCCATACTGATACTGGGGCTTTTTATGTTAACCCTTATCACGCTCATAATTCTCACCGATATTTCGTCAATCTATATTGCGAAGCGGGCACTCACTCAAGCCACGGAAGCTGCAGCTCAGAGAGGAGTGAAGAATTTAGATTTGGAGAAGTACTACACCAGGGAATACAACGCGAATAGATTTGTCGTTAACCTCTTTGGAAACGGTGAGCAAGATCCGGGAATTCCAATTGATTGCGAAAAAGGGCAAACGGATTCAATTGGCACGCTGCGTGATTGGAATTTACTGGGAGGTCCTGTCTCGCGTAAGAACTTAAGGCAAATCAAAGTTGAAGAGTTCCAATGCGACGGTTATGAGATTGGAATTCGTTCCTCGGCCAAGGTCGCCCTCCCATTTGTACTTCCGTTTATTGGTATCGAAGACGTAGATATTTCTTCACGAGTCGGGACTTTTGCGGAACGCAAAACAACCACGAATTATTATGGCCTGAACCTTGGCTAGGGTATTTACATTTCTTATCATCGTACTTAGAGCCACAATCAATTAGGCGAATGCCAACTAGGAAATACCAACGAGGCGAATACTTTGTGCGACTTCTCGCTATCCTTCACCTATGGCTCGCGATTACACCCTAGAGATTAGTGAGATCAGCGCGACCCTCACATCAATCGAAAAAGTCTTGGACCTGCCGAAGCTTGAAGCAG
>Ga0247843_1006362_pt1 | contig 15487 bp, 15 predicted proteins | sample LaCruzMarch2017__FD_192420 | JGI IMG/M metagenome (GOLD analysis project Ga0247843, IMG submission 192420) | Freshwater microbial communities from meromictic Lake La Cruz, Castile-La Mancha, Spain - LaCruzMarch2017_8m | ecosystem: Environmental > Aquatic > Freshwater > Lake | place: Spain... | reverse complement strand
CGGGAATGGCCCGGTGCCACCGGTCTGGCGGAAGACGTGCGCTACTACGGCGCTTGGATGCGCGAGGAAGCGCAGAAGCGCATCGGCCACCTCTATCCGCCGGTGGAAATCACAGCGGAGATGGCGAAGGAACGGCCCGACCTCAAACCGCTCGTGGGCCAGAAGCTCACCGTTATCGCTTGGCTCTGGGCTCGGACGGTCAAGAGTCCCAACCCGGCGTTCTCCCATGTGGATGTGCCGCTGGTATCGAACTTCATACTCGCCAGCAAGGAGGGCAAGGAAGCCTATGTGCACCCCGTGGTAACTGGTGACAGTTACCGCTTCACGGTAAAGGTGGGAACACCTCCGCCCATCGCTGAAGAAGGGACAAAGGCCATAGGGCGAGGCTCCAATTTTCGCTGTTTGATTTCAGATAGCGCCATAAGTGGCGGCCACATCAAGGCTGAAGGCAAAGCCGGACGCCTAGGCATGCGTATGATGGCAATCGTCGTGGATTGTCCACGTGGACGAATTTATCTCTCACCAACACGCGAGATGGAGACATTAGCCAAAAGCGCAAAATCGGGATGGAAGCCAGACCTCAAGATTTCCGGAAGCACTCAATATCTTGGAGTCAAACCCTACGGGATTGAGCAATTCTCCGAACTTTTTACAGAACGACAACTTGTCGCGTTAGAAACACTAGCAAGCCTTGTGCGCGAAGTTTGCGAGCGTGTGAAAGGTGACGCGCAATCGGCAGGGTTTGATGGCGATAGCCGCACCTTATCAAACGAGGGAACTGGTCCTACGGCCTATGCGGACGCGGTTGGCGTTTACCTGGGGTTGGCTGTAAGCAAGTTAAGCGATTACAACAGTTCCCTTGTCCAATGGAGCAAGTCTCGCGACCAAGCAGTGCACGTGTTTGGGAGACAGGCTTTACCAATGGTTTGGGATTTTGCAGAGGTCAATGCCTTTGCAGGCGCTGCGGGGGACCTGACGACATCGCTCGCTGGTATCTGCCGCACGATTGAATCCTGTGGTGTTTCAGGAATGGGCACGGTGTTTATGGCGGACGCGCAGAAGCAAACAATCTCGACGAACTGCTGCGTTAGCACGGACCCTCCTTATTACGATAATGTTCCCTATGCGGATCTCTCCGACTACTTCTATGTCTGGCTTCGCCGTGCGCTTAAGCCACTGTTCCCAGACCTTTTTGCAACGCTAGCCGTTCCTAAAGCGGAGGAGTTGGTTGCGTTTGCCTACCGCCACGATGGCAAGGCGGGCGCAGAAGCGTTTTTTCTGGATGGAATGACTCAGGCGATGCACCGAATCGCTGAGCAGGCGCACTCTGCATTTCCAGTCACCATCTACTATGCATTTAAGCAGGCGGATAGCGCCACAGACGAAGGCACTGCAAGCACAGGGTGGGAAACTTTTCTCGATGCCGTGGTTCGTGCTTCCTTTTCGATCGGCGGGACGTGGCCAATGCGAACAGAGAAGCCGGGTAGGATGAGAGCGAATGACTCCAATGCGCTTGCATCTTCAATCATCCTCGTCTGCCGCAAGCGCCCCGCCGACGCCCCCACCATTTCCCGCCGCGAGTTCATCCGCGAGTTGAACGGCGTGCTCCCCGAGGCGCTCGACGAGATGACCAAAGGTTCCGGCGACGAGCGTTCGCCCGTGGCACCGGTGGACCTTTCGCAGGCCATCATCGGGCCGGGCATGGCGGTCTTTTCCAAATACGCCGCCGTGCTGGAGGCCGACGGCTCGCCCATGAGCGTGCGCACCGCCCTCCAGCTCATCAACCGCTTCCTCGCCGAGGACGATTTCGACGCCGACACCCAGTTCTGCCTCCACTGGTTCGAGCAACACGGCTGGACGGAAAGCGTCTTTGGCGAAGCCGACGTGCTGGCCCGCTCCAAATCCACCAGCGTGGACGCCATGAAGGAAGCCGGGGTGCTGCAAAGCGGCAGCGGCAAAGTGCGCCTGCTCAAGTGGGCCGAGTATCCCACAGATTGGGACCCGCGCACCGACACCCGCACGCCCGTGTGGGAAGCCCTGCACCACCTCATTCGCGCCCACAAGCAAGGTGGCGACACCAGCGCCGGACCACTCCTCGCCGCCCTCAGCGGCAAAGCCGAAGCCGTGCGCCAACTCGCCTACCGCCTCTACACCCTCTGCGAACGCCAAGGCCGTGCCGAAGATGCCCGCGCCTATAACGAACTGATCACAAGCTGGACGGGGATCGAGGGTGCTGCAGCCCAAGCGCCGAAATCCGCACAGGGGGAATTTTTCCAATGAAGAACTCACGCGAAGACGCGAAGGCGCGAAGCACTAAACACACGCTGGAGGAAATGACTGCTTTGGTCGTTGATTGCGCTTACAAACTGCATGTTGAAGTCGGCCCTGGGCTGTTAGAATCGGTTTATGAAGTCGTGCTTGCAAAATTGATCGAGGAACGGGGTTTGCAGGTCAGGCGGCAGGTTGCCGTTCCGATTTCCCTTATGGGCCACACATTTGAGGAAGGGTTTAGGGCGGATTTGATTGTCGAAAACCAGCTCTTGATTGAGCTCAATTCGGTCGAGCGATCCGCTCCGGTTCACTCCAAGCAAGTCCTTACCTACCTGCGACTGCTGAAGTTGCCGATCGGTCTGCTCATCAATTTCGGGTCCGCCACTTTCAAAGAGGGCATCGATCGTATCGTAAATAATCACACTGACTTCGCGTCTTCGCGCCTTCGCGTGAGATAAATACTGCCATGTCCACCGCACCCGATCCCGACCAACCGCCCACCCGAGTGGTGCTCTACCAGAGCGCCGACGGCAAGGTGACGGCCAATGTGCTCTTCGCGCGCGATAATTTCTGGCTTACGCAGAAGATGATGGCGGACCTCTTTGGGGTGAAGCCTCCGGCGGTCAGCAAGCATCTCAAAAACATCTTCGAGAGCGGGGAGTTGGTGGAGTCGGCAGTTGTTTCCATTTTGGAAACAACTGCGGCCGACGGTAAAACTTACGGCGTCGCCTACTACAACCTCGATGCCGTCATCGCGGTGGGTTACCGGGTCAATTCCCTCAAGGCCACGCACTTTCGCATCTGGGCGACCAACACTCTGCGCGAGTTCATCGTTAAAGGCTTCGTCCTTAACGATGCCCAGCTCAAGCAGGGCCGGGCCTTCGGGCAGGACTACTTCGACGAGTTGCTGGAGCGCATCCGGGAAATCCGCGCCAGCGAACGCCGGGCCTACCAGAAAATCGCCGACGTGTTCGAGCAGTGCAGCAGCGACTACCGGGGCGACGGCGAGGAGACGCAGCTCTTCTACAAGATCGTGCAGAATCACCTGCACTTCGCAACCACTGGCAAGACGGCAGCCGAGATCGTCCACGACCGGGCGGATGCCGAAAAGCCCTTCATGGGCCTGACCACCTGGAAAAACTCACCGCACGGCAAGGTGCTCAAAAGCGATGTCACCGTAGCCAAAAACTATCTCAACGCTGCCGAGGTGGATAAGCTCAACCGCCTCGTCGGCATGTTTATTGATTTCGCCGAGCTACGCGCCTTAAACCGCAAGGTGATGACGATGGCCGACTGGCTCGCCCAGGTTCGGCGCTTCCTCGATTTCAACGAACAGCAGGTCTTGGAAAACGCAGGGCAGATTTCCCACGAAATAGCCGTGCTCAAAGCCCACGCTGAATACGAAAAGTATCGGATCAAACAGGACCGCGCCTACCTTTCCGATTTCGACCACAACTTTGCCCGCTACCTCAAAGGCGACGATTCCTCCTCACCTGATCCTTTAAGTCATGAAACCTCGGAGTGAAGTAGCCCAACCCCGTCCCGACATGCTCGAAGCCGATGGCATGTCCATGAGCCTCCGGACCACTTTGCAGCTCATCCACCGCTTCCTCACCGAAGCCCTCGCAAAGCGACCTCTTCGATTGAATTAAAATCCCTCCGGCAACCGTATGAGAGACCAAAACGATAACAATGAAACCGAATCAGAGACCATAAAACTGTGTGGTTTCTCGACTTTGTTCGACTTAGCCGTGCGGTGTCCACAGCTCTCTCATGCATCGCTGGCTACCGAACTACTTCTGCGTGCTGCCGCGTTGCCCGACTACACCGTGCAGCGAAGCGGCGATGATTCAAACTCCGTGGTTCGTTTCATGGTCGCTCGCTTCTCCGGAAGCGTAGGATATGTAGCCGAGTTCATCCTTCACGATGACGACGTTGTTGTTGCTTACGTCAGCTCACCTTCCGAATGGTCTGCCTCCGAGCGTGCCACAGCCTGTGCGACTGCTTTCGCGGAACTCTTTTCAGCCATCCGAGCTTCGGACGGCAGCCATGTCACCGTTACGATGGTTCCACTGACATGAACGAAGCGCCCTTCAACTGGATGATACTTTTCCCTCCCGGGGAAGTTGTCAGCTCACCGTCAACGACAAACCGCAATTTTTAAAAATTATGAATCTGAAACCCTGGAGAGAAGTCATCGTCCCGCATCCGGATGTGCTCAGCGGCACATTCCAACAATCTGAATTTGCCGCCGACCTCACGGCGGTGCGCACGGGCAGGGCAACGAAGGAATACGGAGATGCGAAGGCATTCTACGAGCGAACCTTCATAACCGAAGGCATGGGGCGCCTGCTCACACAAGTGGCCCAACGCCTCAACAGCAAGGGTGGCGAACCGGTCGTCCAACTGCAAACGGCCTTCGGTGGCGGCAAGACACACACGATGCTGGCGGTGTATCATCTGGCCTCGCGCGAATGTGCATTGGGAGAGTTGGCAGGGGTTCCAGCTTTGCTGGATCGTGCGGGGCTGCTTGATGTGCCCAACGCCAAAGTGGCTGTGCTCGATGGCACAGCACACTCCCCCGGCCAGCCATGGAAGAATGGCAAACAAGCGATCAGGACTCTCTGGGGCGAGATGGCCTGGCAACTCGGCAAGGCGGATGGATACGCCATGGTGAAGGAGGCCGATGAAAACGGCACCTCGCCGGGCAAAGAGCTCCTCGCGGAATTGCTCTCGCGATTCGCCCCATGCGTTGTGCTGCTCGATGAATTGGTGGTCTACATCCGCCAATTTGCGACGGGCCAGCAACTGAGCGGCGGCACCTACGACAGTAACCTTTCTTTCATCCAATCCCTCACCGAAGCGGCAAAATTGGTCCCCAATGCCGCCGTGCTGGCTTCACTTCCCGAATCCGACAACCAGGCCGGTGGTCAACAAGGCATCTCCGCCTTGCGCTCACTGGAGGCCATTTTCAACCGTGTGCAAGCGCTCTGGAAAACCGTGGCACCGGAGGAGGCGTTTGAAATCGTGAGACGAAGACTTTTTGAAACAACTCGCGATCCCAAAGCGCGGGACCAAGTCTGCAGGGCGTTTGCGGATGCCTATGTCTCGGAGGGCACAAAATTGCCACAGGAGACACAAGAGGCCCGCTACTACGAGCGAATGCTCCAGAGCTATCCCATCCATCCCGAGGTCTTCGCTCAACTCTACGAGACATGGACCACCATCGACGGCTTCCAGCGCACACGCGGAGTGCTTAAGCTCATGGCAAAAACCATTTATCGCCTGTGGCAGGATGACAACCGCGACCTGATGATTCTGCCCGGTAGCCTGCCTCTCCACGATGGAGGTTCCCGAAATGAACTGACCTATTATCTCAGCCCCGGCTGGGATGCAGTGATCGACAGGGATATCGATGGCTCTGGTGCCGAGACGACCCTGTTGGAATCCAAGGAGCCCCGCTTTGGTGCAGTGCAGGCTGCGCGCCGGGTGGCACGAGCGGTTTTCCTAAGCACGGCTCCCTCCTCTGTGAGTAGCACCCCCGGTTCCAGAGGAATTGATCGATCGCGAATCCTGCTTGGGTGTTTGCAACCAGGCCAAACCTCCTCAACTTATTCGGACGCCCTTAACCGTCTTATCGACCAGCTGCATTATCTCAATTCTTCCGGAGATAAGACGCAGGAGACAACGAGGTATTGGTTCGATATCCGCGCTAATCTGCGTCGCGAAATGGAGGAGCGGAAAAAACGCTTCGACGACAAAACGGATGTGCGCGCTCGGATGGCAGAGGTAGCCAAGACACTCGCTGCCGGAGCGATTTTCTTCGATGGAGTCCATATTTTCACTCCACACAGCGATGTGCCGGATGACAGTTCACTCCGCCTCGTGATGATGGCCCCCGAGCATTTCTACTCGAAGGAAGAATCGAGCATCGCTTTCGCTGCGGTGCTCGACTACGCGCGGAACAATGGCACCAAGCCCCGCTATCGCGGAAACCGGCTTCTATTCGTCGCCCCCGACCACGCCACTCGCACTCGCTTGCGCGACTGCATCCGCATAGCTCTCGCGTGGGAATCCATCGTGAAGGATGTGTCCGAAAACCGCCTCGTGCTCGACAATCTCCAAGCAGCCCAGGCCAAAAAAGAAATGAGCAGCGCAGTGGAGGTTCTGCCTCGCGTGGCAAGAGAGTGCTTCAAGTGGCTCCTCTGCCCGACACAGGACACGCCTACAGAGAAACTGAAAGTAGAGGCATTCCAATTAAACACATCTGGCAGCGCCCTCGGGCCGGAGATCGAACGCGTCTGCATCGACAACGAACTCGTCATCTCCACCTGGTCGCCCGTCCATCTCCGCAACAAGCTCAAGGAACTTTATTGGAAGCCCGAGAAAGTGGCTGTGAAAGCCATGGATTACTGGGAAGACTCTCTGCGTTATCCCTACCTCTCGCGCCTCAAAGGTCGCAGCACCTTGGCACAAGCCATCGTCAAAGGAGCCGCAACCCGCGACTTCTTTGGCACAGCCTACGAATTGAAAGGCGAGAAATACGAAGGCTTCAAATTTGGCGAAGCCAATGTGCAGCTCGACGACACCCTTCTACTCATCGAGCCCACAGCAGCCGCCGCCTACGAGGCCGCCCATGCTGCACCCAAGCAACCTGTCGTGCCCGAGGAGTCTCCCTGCATCATCCAAGAGGCCACTCACTCCACAGGAACTCCTGGATTGCAGCCACCACCAACAACAAGTGTCGCTCCAACCACTCCATCGGCCTCAAAGCCCAAAAGCTTCAACGGCTCTGTAGAAATCGCTCCAAGCACAGCCAAAACCCGCCTCGTGCAAATCGCCGAGGAAATCATCGCCGTGCTCAACAGCGACCCCAACGCGACACTCAAAGTCACCCTGGAAATCGCAGCCGACTTCCCGCAAGGCGCCCCCGACCACATCAAACGCGCCGTCTCAGAAAACGCCAATGCGCTCGGGTTTAAGCGCAAGGATTGGGAGTGAAACAATGCCAAAGCTAAATCGCGCCAAGGATGCCCACTTCTACATAACACACGGGTTCAGTATTCGAAACCGGGATGTAGTAAAAAACTATCAAATTGATGCTGTTGGATTAAAAATCTTATACCAAAAAGGATTTAGGGCTGGGGATTCGATTCCACATGACATCTTTCACGGCCTATTTGAGGAAGGACATATTTTTTATGAAAGAGAGGAATCCTCTGATTCTTCTAATAAAAAATTACTTATCGATTTACACGAAAGAATTCGAGGGATATTCCGCCTGCAAGAGGATGAAAATTACAACATACTTAAGCAGATAAATGTATTTAAGACACTGGTTATTGAGGCATTTCGTATTGAAGATTCTAAAGACAGAAATGAAATATTTATTGACTTAGCAGTAAGAACAAGCTCTCTGCCATCGGAATTTCGGAATTTCCTGTTAAGCAAGTGCCCGGGTAGTGTGAGCCGAGACATGAAAGTCATTTTCGAGCTCGACGATGAATTGTTCGAATCCATTCGTTCTGATCCCATTCAAGGAGAACCGCCAGTCGAAGAAATAGTCCCAAAACCGGGAATTACCCAGGAGAATAATCTTGAAAACGAAGAAAGTCTGGACTCCTCGCAGAAGGACGAGACGAAAGATACTCTCTTTCATGAGCTTCGGCGGATTTTAAACCAATGTGCTTACGAACTCGTCGAAAAAGGAATTACGGTCGAAATAAACATCAAACTATCAAAATAAATAGCGTATTCCGCTCCTTGTCGAAGGGGCTGGCACTAATGAAACATGGCTTGAAGCTCTGTTTCTTACGGAAGAAGAAGCCGTAGCTTTAATTCAGGACTACCCACATAAATAAAAGCGCTTAATTTCAAATAAAATGACAAGAAAACAAGAGACTAAACACCCGCTGCTGTTTCTCAATTTGTTCTATCCTGTGTGTATTGTCGCGATGGCGATCATAGTAGGGATCGGTGTTGTCGAAGTATTGACATCAATAGTCAATCCCATCCTCAGATCGGTTATTTCTTGCCTCTTCGTTCTTTACTTTCCGCTTCTTCTTCCAAGTTTTTCGCTAACATGGGCAGAACTGCAGGAATACCGTGATAGCGGGTATCATTATTTTATAGGGTTAGTCCTACTTGTTATCGTCTTAATCGGAAACATTTGCGACATGATTGGCTCGCAAAACTTTGAGCTCATTCGTTTTGGATGGATAAATCACTACCCTGCAACAAAAGCAACGATTTGGTTCGCTCTGCTATTCGGGTATATCCACTCGTCTGCGAATCTTCAGAAATTTCGCCGCAAACACCGCGAAAACTGCAACCATGGCGATGATAATTAACCTAAAGGACACTTTATGCCGCAATTAATTGAAAAAGATGGTAATTACTATTTGAGAGAATCTCATGACCTTGCGCTTACGGCTGAGGCCATAAAATTACTTCAAAGTGTTAAGGTGAATCAATTTATCGATAAAGAGTTTTTTAAAACGCTTTGTGACCAAGGATATGTCACTCCATTGCCAGATGGAGTATCTGGAAAATCCAGAGATTCAAGGCAGGTTGAGGACTCCGAACTCTTGAGTGAGGAATCGTGCGACTCTCTTGCTGAGTTAATGGATTCAATTCGTAAGATCGAGGAAAGATTTTCCCTCTACGAGATCGAAATCGAAGTAAGAGTTAAGCCCTCAAAATCAAATTAAAATGGAAGAACAAAATCCGGGAAACGCCCCAAGTCCTTTCCGCCTTTCCCAAGGCGAAATCGTTGCACGGCACCAACTCAACCTGATGAAATTTTGGGATGAGAAGAGCGAGGAATCCGCTGAGGAAACGGAGGTGCCATCGCCTTGTGGCGTTACTGAAATTCCGAACAATTGGAATCTACTGGGAGGCACCTCGCTGCGGGATTGGCAGGGGGAGTGCCGTGAACGCTGGTTCGGCAGCGGCAAGCGCGGCGTGGTAAAGGTCGTCACGGGTGCAGGCAAAACCATCATGGCTCTGGGAATCATCGAGGCCCTGCAAAACCGGGAATGCGCCGATTTGCGGGTGGCGATTGTGGTTCCAACGATTGTGTTGCAGGACCAGTGGTATGATTTGCTAATCGGCTTCGGCAACTTGCCCGCTTCTGCAATAGGCTTGGTCGGCGGAAGCCACCGCGATTCTTTTGATAGCGATAAACGCATATTGGTGAGCGTGCTCAACTCAGCAGCCACCAAACTACCTAAAATGGCGGAAACGCTAATGCATCCCCTGCTGCTGGTGGTGGACGAGTGCCATCGAGCCGGATCCTCGCAGATGTCGGCAGTTTTTGGCACGAAAAGGTCTTTCAACCTCGGTCTCTCCGCCACGCCGGAGCGCGATGCGAAAGATGCCGATGACTTGGATACCACGCAAGATGCCGAGGTCCCTGAAGAAAGCTTCGATGACTCGATCATCGGCCGAGAGCTCGGTCCAATCATCTATGAACTGGGCTACAAGGAAGCCCTTGAGGCGTGCATATTGGCGAAGTTTGAACTGCAACACTACGGCCTTCCCCTCGAACCGGAAGAGAGGGCCCGGTATGAAAAAATTTCACGAGAGATCACGGACCTTCGCCGGATGCTCCAGAGCCAACCGGGTGCCCGAGGGATGGATGGCGGAGCCTTGGTCGGCTGGGCAAGGAAACAAGCAACTCGCGGAAAATCCGGAATTTCTTCACAAGCGGCGAGCTATGTGGCGCTCACTGGGCAGAGAAAGCAACTCGTCTACCACGCAAAAGCCAGGGCCTCTGCTGTGGAAAAACTCCTCGACCGGGCTTTGCAGGAGTCCTCGACCAGCAGGATTCTCCTGTTCCACGAATCGATCAGCGAGGTGATGCGACTCTTTGCTGCACTCCGCCTGAAGGGTATCCCTGCTGTCGCCGAGCACTCCCAACTCTCGGATTCCCTCCGTGCCGAAAGCTTGCATCTTTTCCGAACTGGTGCGGCCCGCGTTCTTATCAGTGCCAAGTCGCTTATTGAGGGTTTCGATGTGCCGGCTGCCGATGTTGGCATCGTGGTCGCATCATCGAGTTCCGTCCGCCAGCGGATTCAGACCCTGGGAAGAATCCTGCGCAAAAAGCTCGGCGAAGAGCGCACGGCAATACTCCACATCCTCTACATGGCCGAAACGACGGATGAAATGATTTACCAAAAACAAGACTGGGCAGAAGTCACCGGAGCGGAGCGCAACCGATACTTTGTTTGGGACCCAATTGGAGTGGACAGCGCACCAAGCGAGAAAGCTGGGCCGCCCCGAACGCCGAAGCCGGGAGAAGATCGCATTGAGATGTCCGCATTGGCCGTAGGCGATGAATATCCGGGAGACTACGAGGGGCATGAGTTCACCGCCGATGCCCAAGGCAACATCAAAGACCATCAAGGAGATGTTTTCGCCCCCTCGCAGGGTATCCCTGACCTCATGCAGCGCTTGCGGGGTTCACACGGTCGGTTTCGAATCACACCGAAAAAGAGCGCCATTCTGATTGCCGTCGAAGGGAGGGGTATTCTATTTGGGGGCCTCTTAAAGCAGCCACTCGAAAGAAGCGCTGCTGGGGCTAAAAAAATAGACGGTCTGGAGCTTATGGTTAAAACGAAAGCCGACGGATACCGCATCGCCATGAAGACTCCGAGAGGAGAAGCCTACGCGAGGCGAACGGATACAGCCGCAGATGCGAATAAGGGCCGGGATGCAGAAGCGCTGGCTTTAAAAATTCGGGAATTGGAATCTGAACTTGGTCGCTCAATACGAAAAATTCATTTAAGCGCCGAGAATCTAGTGAATGTTACTGCCGAAGGTAAAATCATCGAGGTGATGGCGCTGGATCACGGCCTCGAATTTCCCGAAACAAATCCACCCACTTCAACCCCCGAGAACATATGAGCCGAGGCACAACATTCAAAAAAAAGAGTCGTCCCACGATATGGAATGGATTCTACGCCCGCATTCCCGGAAAATCGCCGGTTTTTCATGCCCGAGCCGATGACAGCGGCGATATCGAATGGAGCCCTTGGCGTAGCGATGAGACCTTGAAGTCCACCATGGTAGCTGATTCTGGTGTCATTGAAATGATCGAAGCCATCAATCAAGCCAAATCCGAAAAAATAGGTAGCCGGGGTGGGGCGTTTCACATCAACGAATACGGCCAAGTCCTTGTTCCAATCGCGCAAAGTCAGGACAAATACTTGGTTGGCGAGCTTAACGGATATCCGGAGTTTGTTGATCCCAGAAGCGGGCGACTTTTTAACTTGGCGGCCCCGCTCAGCGCAAGAACGGGCGAGGCTTGGGATTTACCTTATGTCGGTATGCCGTTCAAATTCGACACAGAGGGGCAGGTGAGCCGCGAGCGGACCAGCGACGATATACGAGAGCAGGAGTCGCCTCTGCGCCACGATAGTAGTCTGGCCGCAAAACTCATGCAGCTTCGAGCAACCGGCGGGAGGATGCTAATCAACTTGCACGGCGTTGTTTTAACAAAAATGGATGGGGACAAACCCATCTTTGTCGGTGAGATCGATCCGAGTAAATGGTTCACAAAAACTAACTAAATTTATGAGTTCAAACCCTATAAAATTCGGAGGAAATTCCGGAGCCAGCATCACAAAACAAGGGAAATACAGGGTTTCCCATGAGCCTGATGGTTTTTCTATAAGTGTTGTCATCGAAACGCCAGACGGAATCCGTTGCTACCCAAGCACAGATAAGCACTCAAAGCTTGTTGAATTGGTCAACAAGGTGAAAGTCGAGATTCGTGGAAGCGAGGCTGGACCGTTTTTTATCAATGAATGGAAGCAGGTCATAGTTCCGGCAGGAAATCCTGTGGAATATTACTATGCAGGAGAATACCACCCGGAAATCATCCTCGGTCTGGATGGAGAGGAATTTTCCGGGCGCCCTCATGACAATGAGGGGAACCTTTTAAAGCCAGGTGATTTATGGACCAGTCGCCCAAGGCCTGGTATCGAATACATCCTCAAGGCTGGAGGCGCGGATATCGAGTATGTCATTCAAGTTGGCCTAAATCGTGAGAAAATTTGCCGATTGAGTAAATTCGTTGGGGTTGAAGATGCGAGGCGGGTAGCCCGGAAAATTGCCATTATCAAAGGAAACAAAGGTGGCAGGTTTTTTGTTAACGAATACGGTGCAATCTTTGGCCCCAAACAGGTAGCGAGTGGTTATGATTTCGTTTTTATTGGAATCCTATCGAGTTCAGACCCTTGGTTTCCAAAGTGGAGCCCAGAAGCTTCCGAAGAATCTATCGATAAGACAACGCCAAACGCTACAGGAAAAACACCTGCACCAACGGCGGCCGACTTTAGACCGAGCGAGAAAAAGTTGGAAATCGCCGATGGGGAAACGGCGCATTCCTTTGAATCGCTGTTTTCAGCCTATCTTGCAGATGCGGAACAGGTAACTTTGCAGGATGCATTTATGGGCGCCAATCATCAGGTCGCGAATTTCCTAAGATTTTGCGAACTGCTGGTGAAGCTGGGCTCGATCAAAAAGATCACGCTGGTCAGCAAACCGGTGAGTAGTGAGGCTGCCTTAAAGTTGGAAAGCGTTGAAAACAGCTTGAAAGGCTTCGGCGTTTCACTGGTAAGGGAAGTTTCCGAAGCCATTCACGACAGGTGCATAAAAGCCAGCAACGGATGGGAAATTACTCTCGGGCGCGGCCTCGATATCTACAAGCGCCCCGATGACTGGTTAAGCATCGGAGCCTCTGATTTCGCGCTCCGCCCTTGTCACCAGACGGACCTTGTTTTCCACCGCTTAGGCGAAAGCAAACTGGCAAAAACCGCATGAGTTTATGGATGGAACTTATCGCAAAATTATTGTTCAAAGCTGCTCGCACTCTGGTGGAGGCAGCTCAAGCAAAGTTCGCTGCCGTCCAATCGCCGGACAAGGACTTCCAATCGATATGTTTGTAGAATGCAGCAAAAAAATGCGAATGGCCCACCCTATCGGAACTTATTTTGAAATTCAAGCAAAGGTTACCGATAGAGAAGGTGGGAACCCTTTTGTTTACACCTCAGCCCAATGGGAATACCGAGTAGTTCCAGAGCACGAAATAATTAAATAGTCAAAATGGGAAATTGGATAAGAATTAAAGGCATTAATCGGATAAATCTCTCAGGAAGAGCTTTAAGATTTTGCTATATTGGTGTTTCTTATTTTATTCTTGAACATAGAAACTCATATCATGGTTATCCAAGCGCCCGATATAGGGAGTCTCCTTTTTATTTAAAATTATTAGACGCCAAAAAATTTATACAAAAAAATAGGAATAGGGGAAGCTCGTGGGAAATACAGCAAGCACCAGTAATAGTGCTCGTATTTGATAAAATGCAAATATCTATAAATTTCTCAGAATGGGATGATTGCAATTTTATTATTTCACTAAATAGTTTTGCAAATTCAGAAAGTAAAATATCCCTTAAAAAAATAATCAGATATTTGTCAAGTTTAAGAGGAGTTTATTTCTACAAAGACATTAATAAGTCCATAGAAAATGTGACTGAAAGGCTAGTTAATTACAGATCATATATTTATGATGGTATTATTCTGTGGGAAGTAAATCAAATAGAATCAAATATTCCAATAGACTACCTTGATTTATTGAAATTAATTTGGCCACTAACAAAACGCATTTGAAAAAGTAATGGAAACCCTCCCCGAAAACGACCGCACTCGCTACACCCCCACCGCCCGCAAAACCCGCCTCGTGCAACTAAACCACCAACGCGTCGCCGAGGAAGCGGCCGCCCAAACCACCCAAGCCCAGCGAGTAAAGGCATGAGCGCGATCATACTCGACAAGGCAAGCACGCCCCGCTGCGAAGTGGAGGCGTGCGATACCGCGCCGTTCATCGAGAGGATGGCTGCTGCCGTCGCGAACCCCCAACCGCACCACGCGGGAGGGTTTGTGTTTATGGTGGATGACTACAACGACACGGAGGACGAGATTTACTCGATCCCTGAGATCAGGGCGTATTACCGCAAGCTCAACCAAGAGTGGCCGCACCTGCTCTTTTTCGCCAACACGGAGCTGGAGAGCTTGGCCGTCATCACTTGGTGCCTCATGGATAATATAACGAGCGCCAAAGCGGTGGGCACCAAAGCACTCACCAAATACGACATACCGGAACTGCTGCGTTGGATCGACGGCAGACTGATGCCCATGAACAGGCTCTTCGAGAAAGCCTATCGGCACGAAATCTCCGATGAGTTCTACACATCCGGCAGCGTCTCGCACCCCTGCGAACAAGCCGTGCTCGACCGCAGCAGAACCGTATTCCAAGCCTACAACCTGCCCTTCAATGAAGATATTTGAAGCGATTGCCATCCCGCAAAACCAGCGACTCTTCGCCCACTTCCTCCACGAAGGCAAAATCCACGCCTTCGCCATAGACCACCGTGCCAAGCTGGGAAGACCAGTTTTGCAAGGTTATCGCAGAAATCCTAAAGTCTTTATTGTAAGTATTTTTCTTAATAAAATGAATCAACCCGCCCGACGACTATTGACCGAAGCGTAGCGGAGGATTAGGGTTTATGAAAGTGTGGAAAAAACTCAAGACCCTCATCTCTCAACAACTTTACTGGAGCCTTGCTCGATGCACAGCTCTACCGCAACCCATTCCGATTGGCGCTGTTATTAGAAAAAAAAAGTGGCGGCTTGGTGTAAGACGCGTTGAATCCGTGGTAGGGGTTAAATTCCGCGTATTATCACTTTTTGACACTTCTCGCCCACAATGACCTCCACAAAACTCCTGCCTGGTTGACGGGCAAGTGGATCTCCTCAAGCTTTCTGAAGAGAAAATCTCGCAGATGGAGGCGGATTTGCTCTTGAGGAGGAATGCCGCTCAACAAAAGCAAACGCCCCCTGAACACTCATGAATCGCCTCGCCGTCTTCGTTCTATTTTTCGCCTTGGCGTGGTTCGTGCCCGCTTGGCCGTTGCTGTTGGTAATCGGTGTGATTTGGTTGGTGGCGAAGTTGCAGTCTGCTGGGGGCAAGGAACCGCCGCCGGACGAGGGTGGTGAGGATCGGCCTGTGCCTCCTCCCACTGGCAGCAGCGGTCAGCGATGGACGCCCTTTCAAAGGTCGACGCGCAGGGAGTCGAAACCGTTTTTTCGCGGGACGAAAAGGTGAGAGCGATGCTTCAAGGTATGAGCGTCTCTTGCCCCCAAACCAAAT
>Ga0247843_1006358_pt1 | contig 15491 bp, 20 predicted proteins | sample LaCruzMarch2017__FD_192420 | JGI IMG/M metagenome (GOLD analysis project Ga0247843, IMG submission 192420) | Freshwater microbial communities from meromictic Lake La Cruz, Castile-La Mancha, Spain - LaCruzMarch2017_8m | ecosystem: Environmental > Aquatic > Freshwater > Lake | place: Spain... | reverse complement strand
CAAAAAGCTTGTCCATTCTCAGACATCACCAGCCTTTGATCACTATGACTTCCTGTTGCCACGCGACCAAATTGTTGGTTTATTGTTAGATAACTCACTAGATGTAGAAATGTAAAATAGACACACAGGAATAGGGAAAGCAAAAGACAAAACTACACTACAGAGTAAAATTTAAGTAAACGAAATGGACTTTGTCCTAATACGTATTTACGTTCTACACTGTTGGGTACGTTTAAGGCTAAATGTTGTCTTAAACCCCAGTAGTTTTAGGCTAAATGCCCAAAAAATCGCCTGGGGGGTGGGTGGGTGAGATTTTGCGACGCGACGGTCTGTCGATGAAGAGAGTAGTAACCAACGATGGTAGTAACCAATGATGGTGATGATTCGACAGAATGAAACAATGAGCAAGCTAGCTCAACTCGCGGGACCGCTGGCGAAGAGTTCTTGCGGTTGGGAACTCGCGAAGAATGAAGCCTTGTTCGGTTGAGCGAATTTTTGGCTCATGTTGATCCAAAGCTATTCAATGCTTTTTGGCTTTGGTCGGAAGAACCATCGCCATGTAATCTACATGTTTTTCTAGATTAAAAGAATAGAAAAGCATTACTCTAAAGTACCGTACCATTACGTAGTATGTGCGTAAATCCGTGTTTGGACTGACGCAAAGAGAATCTCCAGACCAGAGTCCGCAGTGGTAGCATCCACGTCTACCTGCGAATTTTTGGCTGAGAACACCGACACAAACCAAAACAAACATACGGTACTGTTGAACAGAACTTAAATTTTTTTAGGGTACACAACCCATTTCATTGAGATGTCCCCCCTGAATGTTTGGGTGATTCTCTCTGTCAAATTGAGATGATGTGGGATTAGGACAGGGGAAGAAAGAGGCTGTAGAGCACAACGCAAGAATTGCTTGACACTTCAATATTTTATTTGGTGGCAAACAGAGGATGGTCGGAGAGTCACATTAGTAATTAGACACCGCTGAGCTAATGTCTAGTGGGAGTAAGAATTTAGAAGATAATATAGACTAACTAACTAACTAACTAACTACGAACTGGTTCTCTTTTAGTTAACGCATATAACTTATTTTCATACTCCTACCTCAAAATACGACCTTGTTCTTAACAAAAATACTTGATCTATGTCAGCGTAAGTAAAAAGTTTGGAAGAACATTTCAATACTTCTATTCGAGGAAGTAAGTGGAATGGACCATCCTTGGAGATTGAAATGGTGAAGAGGCCATATGTACTCCACTTTTGACAGGGCTTGATATTATTGTTGTCTGTGGAGTTATGACTTTGGGCCGTCTCTCCCTTTTGCTCGCCCTTTTTGACGATGACGATGAGGCGGTCGAGCCACCACCTTTGCTCGCCCTTTTTGACAATGATGATGAGGCGGTCGAGCCACCACCAGAGCATGACGAAGATAGAGAGGACGGGGTAAGTCCAATCCTACCCAACGGAGGACGAGCGCGTTCCGGCGCTGGAAAATGTACGCTCTTATTGTTATTTTCCATCGGCACAGCAACATCGTCGGCGAAATTACGACGCGATAGACCCTGGGTGCTCTTAAGTATTGGCTGATGAAAAGACGAACTGCCGCTATTCATATTGATGATCTCGTCTGTTGGAATGGCCAATTCCGGATCGCTCTCCTCCATGTTGTGAGGTGGTAAGTGGGTTCGTCTTCTATTTCGCTGTTGGTCCTTGTTTCCAAGGACCGGGGCGAGTATCGCAGTCAGTGCAACATGTACCAAAGAAAATATGAGTGAATAGAAAAGATCGAACAGCTTTCCTCCGCGAACTCGGGTGTCAGGTGTGAGCTGGTGATGTTGCGGGGAGGATATCCCTCGCTGTTGACTTTCAGGAGGATTATCAGTTGGGACACGGGTCGTAGTCTCCGACCCCTGCTGCTGCTGCGTCAATAATTGATGGGAGGAGGAGGGTCGCTCTGTTCCTACCATCGTGCCACCTTTACTTCGTGCTCCACTACTTTCAATGAAGCGAGTTGTTTTTAGATACTCCGCAAATGTCTGTCTTTCACGGGGGTTTGTCCGTGCCCTTCTAGCTACTTACGCACCTAGTACTGTACGATAGATGATAAGCTGTTAATTTTCTCAGAAAGAAAAAAACACACCAAGCAGAACAATCTCACGCGCACTCTTCAACCGTCTCCTTTACGATACTCCTACCCTTGCTGACGCCGCACGATGGTACCTAGTCCTTCTGTTCCCACGAGACGCTCGACTCGAACGGCTGCTCGGAATGCGGCTGCTCTAATTGCGGAAGAGTTGGCGCCCCAGCGTAGTTCGACTCGCTTGGCGTCGTTGTTGAGCGTAAGTGAAAGTGCGATTAGCAACGGCAATGGTGGGATGCCGGTGGTGACTACGACGGTGGTGACTACGACAACGACAACGAGGAGAAGAAATCCTAATCCGAACACTCTCATCGCTGCTAGCAGCGGTAGCATGGAGAATTTGTCACCGGAAAAACGTCGTCCCTCTCGTTCCGCCGCTCGTGGTAGGACGATGGAGTCTCCAATCGTACTCTTGGATGATGATTCAATCGACGAGATGGATTTAAAGCCTGCGGCAGTCGCGGCCATCGCCGTGGCGGCAATCACTGCAGTGGTGGTGGAAAAACCTCCAGAAGACTTTATCTGTCCCATTTGTCTCGATGCTCCCGACTGCATGACGGAGGTGGCCACGATCAATGGCTGCACGCACAGATTTTGTTTTGATTGTGTGGATCAGTGGGCTGGGACGGAGAATAGGTGCCCTTGCTGCAAGGCACGATTCCAAACTATTGATCGCGTGATTGCCCTCCCACCCAGTCCTAATGCCCTGGGACAAGGGAGGAGGGGCAAGAGGAAGAGGGACCGTGATAGTTCGAGTCCCCGCAGTGTTCGCGTCAACTCGCGAAACGTGGAGGACCGGAATCAACAAAGTATGACTGCCTTTACGGTCGACGCAGCCATGGTCCATCAAATACTATCGACTTTCATTGGAGGGGCGGGGCGTGGAGGGGCGGGACCGCTGGGTGGAAACATCACTTTCGACACCTCCGAGGACGGAAGACCACAAATTCGAATGGTTCATCCAGGCAACGGCATGGTAGGCGTCCTTGAGATGATTGTGTCGGAAGCCAGTGGGGCGGGTGCGAGAGGAGGAGGGGGTTTAGCACGTGCGTCATCGTCCGCCATAGGGAGCAACAATCCATCAATCTCGCGGATAAGGTCTCCTCGAAGTGGACAGCCTCCAATGGCAGCCGCTGGAGCTACCTCAGCTGGCGGCCCATCCGCAGCTGCGAACCGATCGGCATTTGCTCGTCTCTTCGCAAGTCTTAGATCCCCCGGCAACTCTCCTGGAGTGAGCGCCAATGCCAGGGCTACGACGAACAGAGGAACACCCTCAGGCAGTCCTCCGATGGGGATGACGATTCGATTTACACGTCCAGCTGCCTCCACCACGGGAAGATTGACTGACGTTGAACGCCAGTCGCGCCCGCCCTCGAGGTCCAGCACGTTAAGGTCCGCCTTTGTTGCTGTTGGCGGCAATGGTGAAGAAGATTCCGAGCCTATCGTCATTGATTAATTTGTGGCAATCATGAGTTAAAAACCCTCGTCTGTTTAGTTTGCTCGAAATGAAATGGCGCTAGTAATACTAAGAATGTGAGGCCCTTTTAAACCTGTAAATCCGTCTCTTTCAATACTCACAAAAGATACAAGAATAGATGCGTGTATGCAGTAATTAAGGATATTTATATGAAATAAGCTCTGTTGTCCTACGTCTCCTCGTTGAAAAACTGAACTGTTTTGTTCCTCTTCACAGGAGAAATCTCCATCGCCATACCTGAATACGACGGAGATGGAGTAGGAACAACATGTGACAGTTCCTCTATTAACATGGTAGATTCATCGGTCTGTGAGGGTATCATATTTAGGAGTTCGTTACGGCTCGCGAAGGGGGAAGCATCAAAGTTCAAGCCCAGATTTACTGAACTCGTATTAAAGCCATCGCTGTTTTTGTGAAAAAATTGTCTCCGGCTGTCACCTATGGTCGTTGCTAACGACTCAATATTTCGAGGTGTGAGCATTCCCACACTTTCAGCGTATCGGATCAATCCGTCGTCTTCTTCTAAGTGATGGAAGAGATAGCCGGATATGGGATCTAGCACAAGCATTTTAAGTGCCGGGATTACTGCGAGAATCCAGCGAATACATCTTGAATAGCCAATTAAAGCAGATGTCGCCATAACACTTCTCATCTAAAGCAAAAGGTGTGGATTAGTTAGTGCTAAGATTTGTTCAAGTGGAGAAGGGTTCTTAAGTACTCACCAAAGAAGGGAGCAAATCAGGCAGTGTTGGGTGATCTAGTACTTGAACGAGAGTTCCTGGGATAATGCATCGGCTGATGAAAGGCTTCGGAATAATTGCGTGTGTTTCATCAATTTCCCCAGTCAAAAACCAAACGAATATATCAAAGTATGCAACGGCATCTACGAAGACTTCAAGCATTCTCCCAATGAGCAAAATTGTTACCGCATGAAGTCCAATAGGAATGCAGACTGCTACATCCACTGCTGGAGTGTCAAATAAATGCAAGACAGAAAATACTTGCCGTCGAAAGCGATTAAACGGGTCAGTTATGAAATCTAGAACATGCTTCATTTGCTCGGGTTCTTTACAATGTACGAAAAGTCTGCCAACGACCTGGGACAAAGGAACAGAAAATGTCTTTGACAGGTGCCTGAATCGAATGAGAAAGCAGTTCAATGTTTATGATCAAAATCTCAGACAAGAGTCGCTCACCACGAGGCGACCAGCCGTGCAATCTCCAACAACAAACAGTTAGAAACTATCATTCTCCATGTTAAACTAAATCTTGTACGAGGAGATATTAGATATTCACGTGACGATAAGAATAATTTAATTTCCCTCAAATAACGATTGGAATAATTCATCGATTCCTCCGAATTGCTTGAAATTTGTAGGTCTCGCTTCAGGCTTAAGATACGATCATACATTTCAGATGTCGCCGTGAAAGACTTGTTGCCAAAGTTGAAATAGTCTGCTTGAAGTTTTTTCAGCTGTGATGATACCTTTTTACCGAAATCTCTTCTATGATGGTATTGTTCCATCACCTGAGAGGAAATCTTGCTCAATCTAGGATGTGTCAGCACGCTGATTGAGGGAACTTGCGCGAAGGTTGTCTGTACTTTGGTCAGCTGCAATAACTTTTGAATGTCTGAAAATAAGAGAGATGGTCTATCGATTCGTTTCTGCTTCTCTTTATCCCTGAATGCGGACTGTCTCTTCAACCTCAAAAATAGTTGAAGCTGGTCTTGCAATTTTAGTACCATTCTAAACAAAGGACCTGCAAATCTAAGAAACCTGATCCATCGCAAAATTACTTGCAGTCTGTTCAAAAATCGATGTGGTTCTTTGTGGAATTTATATGGCAAAATTCTAGTCCAAAAGAACGATTCCAGAAGGCCATGAAAGGTTCTTTGAAAATCTGAGAAGGAAGACATCATTTGATTGATCCACTCGGTAGCAGCGGATGAATCGTGGAGCCTATCGCTGCCACATTCTATGTGGAAGTCGGTCATGTTGATGGGTAAAATGAAGAGCCAAAATGAAATTGTTGCAATCGCTGGAACCCATGAACGCGATACTTTTAATAATGTCGCGAGAGCACCACTCTCATGCGAATCATCGTCAGCCGATCCAAGAAAGAACATCGATAGTTTCGTGGAACTTTGATGTCGTTTAGCGGCGCGTAAGAGTGATGTCTCCAGTTCATCAAAAGCTCGATTGTTAAGTGCTGCCCTTCTTGCCTCCACTGCACGAACGAGTGCCTCGACGATACAAAGTAAACAGAAGGCGGGGCCTATCCATAAGTAATGGGACATTGTAAATGTTGACTCCGATACCCGATCCCAAAAAGTGTAATTGATTGAAAAATCATCATCAGCGTAATTTGATCGGCACTCTCCAGCCGATTTTTCTCCGTTCAACAAAATTGTAACGAATTGAATATCAAGGATAGCAAGTAGGGCAAATGAGACTTTCCAAATGGGTCGGACGGCGGATTGTCGCCCCATGAGTTGTTTGGGCCTCGCCGTGGTGGGAAGTTCCCGCCCAATTTTGTGAGTCCATACAATATTTAAGTAGAAATACTCAAAATGACCGAAAATCAGATGGGGTCTGTATCTCCTACCTATCTACAATCATGCATGAAAGATGACAATAATATGAATAATATGATGAGGTGCATATGATGATGAGTTGCTGCACCCTTCATCCCCGTGTGCGAATTCGAAGGAATCGGTGCCCGCTATGTGCTGCGACGATGATGAAAAATAAGAAGAGTAGCATAAGAGACGGGGAGAGTGAAATTTCAGATGCTATGGATGAATATTATGAGCAGGAAGTAGACGAAGTATCCTTGGATCCAAAGTGGGCTAAGGCCCTGAGAGAAATATCGATCCGCCTGACGAATCAGAAAGCGATGCAAGCACATGGCTCACAAGCCACTCTGAGCAATGATGATGACGATAACTCTATCTCTTCATTTGCGACACAATGTTTAACGAGGACATTTGCCGAATCCAAGAATCCGCAACATGACTCTAAGAATAGAACAGATTGCTTACTAGCTTCTGGTCACGCTTCAGAGAAATTCACCCCATTGATTGAAATGAGACTACATGATGACAATTCACTCACTGTAACTACGAGTGTTATTAAGGTGACGTGTCCGGAACATAATGGTGAGCAGAGGAACCCATCGCCCAAGTTAATGCAACAGAAAAACGCGCCTCCTATCGTGGACAAACGAAGAGACGGCTACTGTGACGATAAAGAAATACACCCAAGGGCCAAGTCGAATCAATCTTTCATTACAGCCTTGGTGCATAATGCGAGATGCAGTTTCCACTCTAGAAGTCGCCCTAAATCTCGAAGTCGTGATTACAACATGGAAGCAGCTGAAATGGTAAGGATGAGTAATGACGAGAAAGAGAAAGTAAGTGAAAAGAAAAGTCCACATTTCCATGCATTGTCAGCTTTGACCGATGTATTCGAACCACCGTCGGAAGCCAAAAATCTCCAGACCGAATTGGAACTGCTGGCGATTGATGTACCAGTGAGTAAGCAACAGGGTATTCGAGAGCCTTTTACCCATCCTGAGTACAAATTAGGAGACACGGCACGGGATGAAGACATGTTTGTCTTCACGAAGATGTCACAGCAGGGGAGCACTAGCACTAAAAATTCAACTTGCAGTGAATGTGACGAACAATTTAGTATGAGTAAGGGGGAAGAATGTCAAATTTATATCATTCAGCGGACTATCGGTCAACTTCAACATTTAGATGCTGCATTCGGTAAGTCAAAATATCGTCTGCTAACTATTCTTCTGAAGACAAACTTATCCCATATATTTCTTCAGTTTTACGTTCGGATAAGAGATGGACATATGCCCTCGTTGCGGACAGGACCGACAAAGGAATTAGATTTGTCGTAGACGACCGGGGATCAACGAAAACTTATTCACCGGAAAAATGGGAGACATGTGTACGTAGAGCACGAACTCTTACTAAACGAAAAGGACATAGTTTCTACAGAAGTAAATCTCGCTGACTCAACGAGAGCAAAATCCAGTCGTGCCAATAATTGTAAAAGTAATGTTGTATCAACTTTTTTTGTCAGGGGGTCTAACGCATTACTTAATACTCATAGAGCTCAAATGTTAGTCCTCTCTGCACTCATAATAAGATGAGCGGAAGAGTGCTCAGCTGTCCGGCGTGACAGAGCTCTATAAACTCCCCCACTGAGAGCACATCACATGACATATACGACCTTCTATCTCCCTTCATCAAAAAAGGCATAGGTACTGTTTAATCATATCTAGATGTTCCATATTCTGTTTGAAATTCACTCAGTTGATACCCATCCGCGGAGTCGCCAGCCTCCTTCGCGCTACGATTACTTCGAAAAATCCCAAACATTGAAAGACCAAAGGTGGCCATGAACATTCCCATTGCACCGAAGGCATTTGATTTAGCTTCGTTAACGTCTTCTATCCCTAAAATGAAGAATGGCTGTGTTGTTAGGAGAAATCCCACGTATAGCTGTCGTGCGTGTCAAAGAGGAGATGTAATAACAAATTAGTGACGATGTACAGAAGGAATTGAACCGATTGGTGAGTGAGACCCCCCCCCTCCCTAATGACTTGATTTTACCTCGACATTGGGAATGATAATAGAGCATAACCACTGTTTACTGATGGAGGGAGCTCGTGAGTATCTCGAGATCCCAATGCGACACACGACGGCGCATAACCATGATGCACAAGCAAACATCGACCAACACTCGCCCGAGAAATCAAGCGCTATCATGATCCATCAGAGGCTCGGCAATGACGCCAGCCGGACAACACTTACAGTAAAGAGAAACCCCGTAAATGAATATGCGGCACAGAGGCGAGATGCTGTACCAATGTCGGAGCACATGGTATTATCCTCCGGTGCTGACAAGAAATATGATACCTCTTCCTCTCTTTCGGAGTGTCCTTGTTCGGAGGAGTGTGTTGATGAGTCCGTGTGACGGTTGTCGGGGGCCTCGCTTTCTTTCGGCACGAAGAAGAAAAACGAGAGATCATACCCCTCTCTCACAAGGGAATAACAACCTCACTGGAAAAGTGTCGATACCAAATATCTACGATATGTCAAGAATAACAGGACCGACTTAAAAAGTAACACGACAACATTATCATGAAGAGATCTATAAATTTCTGCGGACAATACTTTATCCACTCAAATCGTCTTCACCACGTTGTTACTCGACGATCTCAAAATACAAATTCACAACAAAATAGGAGTAATAATTATTTGTATCCTTTTGTACCATGCTTGATGATGATATCCTCGGCTGCCGGTGGTGGAACGAGAGAAGCAACATACTATCATCATCTTCCAATAACAACACACCGATGTCTATTCTCCTCTGTCAAAAAAAACACATCAGATCTGCCAACCAGGCCCGGTGGTCGAAGGGTTTGGAAGGCGCATCGACATCATGATAAGGAGCATATTATTATTGACCACACCGGTGATGCAAGCCAGACGAAGAGTAATAATTGTGATGATGCTGGGGTTGATCATGTTTCTGTGAAAAATGATTTTTGGTGCAAAGCCGTGGATGAAGCGCATGATTGTCAAGAGAGTTTGTTGAGAATTTGTGAACAGGTTAGTGAAGGCAGTTTGTTACCGATATGCTATGGTCGATTGTTCTTAACTCCTTTTCTAATACACAGGAACGTCAAGGGGGGAGGATGAAACAGAGCCAACTCGGAGTGTTGAGGGATGATCCGCACGACGATATTCGGGTTCTCATTGAAAATTATACAGGTGAGACTTGGTCATCCCTCATCTGCTCTATTTGTTTGGTTTCAAGTTTCTGTCTCTCAATTTTGACGAGGCAATATTATGTACCTACTATTACAGCGTCAGCGCTCGCATCTGCACTACGTGAACGTGAGGATACGCTTCAGCACTGCGCTACACTTCTCGCAAATAACCAATTGGATGAATTAGCAACAATTCTCAAATCCTATGAGCAAAGAAACATCATTGAGCGTAGGCACCGCAACAAAGAAAAAACACTTGATTTCACTCAGGGGGGCTTTGACAATCATGACATCGAATTGTTGCGTAAGGGTTTGAATCGTATGCCACGTAGGGTGTCGACAGCTCATTCGAAGAGGGCAGGGGTTGTGCTTCCTCTTTGTAATGTGGATGGTGTGCCTTGCATCTTATTTGAGAAAAGGAGCTCGCATCTCCGTGCCCACCCCGACGAGGTAAGTTTTCTTTTCATCAATGAAGCACGATGTTTTTCATTGTGTGTTTAATACTGTCACATTCTTGTTAGGTGTGCCTTCCCGGAGGAATGGTTTCAGTAGGTGGGGATAGGTCCATTGTGCAAACATGTTTACGAGAAATGGAAGAAGAAATTGGCATTGGTCATAACGCGGCAACTGTTCTGGGTGTATTGCGATGCAATTGGGGAGAGGTATGAAGCTGCTGCGCTTTTATTTTCACCTTACACGATTGGAGCAAAATTTTTAATATTCATGTTGATTACAGGTTCATCATTTAGTAGGAGTAGCTGTTACACCAGTTGTGTGTTTTCTTGGAGAAATTGGAGAATCGCATCTTAATCCCAATCCGTCAGAAGTTGCTGAAGTATTTACCGTACCGCTTGAATTGTTTCTTGATAGAGACAGGTGAGTTCATTCTGCGCCAAAGACGTTGTTACTGTTTATACATATAACTTATGATTCGCATAGATGGATACATAAGCAGAATTACGCCCCTTTCTTCACTGGCGGGCCGCACATCATTTGGGGCCTAACTGCATATATTGTGAATAGGTTTGTGAAGGATATAGTTGAGCGGTATGACGTTGTCTTCGAGGACCACACAGATATCACTCAGTAAACTTTCTACACAAATACATTATTTTAGCAGAAAGTAGATATATTCTAGCAGCAGCCAGTATCAATGTTGTCGACACCACAAATAAAAGACCAATCCAGTAATCCTTCAATTCCAACGCTTGAATAATTTACATCGCCATAAGGCAAAATTACAGAATATCAGTGGTGTGTATCATGTAAATTGTCCATCATCATTCTCTTGAAGTAAATCCACGATCTACTTTTGGTAGTTCTGTTTTGCCAAGTAGAGACGCCTCGAGCTGTTAGTAAATAATGGTAAATTAGATATGCAATGCAAACAAAAAATTACCTTTAGGAACTCCAGAGTCTCAGCGCTCACAGTCTCCTTCTCCAACTTCTTTCCTCCACTTTCTCCACCAATCACAGCGCCAAGCGCTCCAGGGGCGCTCCCGACAGGAGCGGGTATAGAGACAACCGGAGCAGGTAAAGGAGCCGATTTTGCGACAACAGGAACAGTGATAGGGACGGGTGCGGGTGGTGTTGGCTCCACTTTGGGTGCAGGTGCAGGTGCCTTGTCAACGATGACAGGAGAGGGTGGTGTTGGTTCTGGTTTGGGTGCTGCTACAGGTGCCTCAACCTTCTTTTCAACAGGTGCAACCTTCATAGCGGAAGCCTTTGCTGCCTCGTCCTTCTTCGCAACTTCAGCCTTTGCGGCTGCGTCCTTCTTCGCAGCGGCAGCCTTATCAGCCTTCGCTGCCTCCTCCTTCCTGGCAACTTCAGCCTTCGCTGCCTCCTTCTTGGCAACTTCAGCCTTCGCTGCCTCCTTCCTGGCAACTTCAGCCTTCGCAAGCTCAGCCTTTTTCTCAGCCGCTGCCGCCTCCCTCGCCTTCTTCTCAGCAGCAACCTTAGCAACACGATCCGCGGAAGACTCCTTAGCTACCTCTACCTTGGCCGTTGGGCGCGATCTCATTTCGTTCAGTCTTTCAAGGCGTTCCTTTTTTAGTGCTTCTGTCGCCGCAGCTTTTTCTGCTGCTGCGGAAGCAGCCTTCTCCTCCGCGGCCTTTTTGGCTGCCGCCCGTTGCTGTTTTGGTGTAAGTCCAGAGTCACCGTCAAGGTCGTATCCTTTGCGCAACAAAAAAGGATGTGTGAGACCAAAGATGCGCTCTCAAATAAATCGAATCAAAGCTCTCAAGGAAACTCACCCTTGAGATATGAAATTGTGGACTTCGGTGCACTGACAGCAGCCCTGGAGCCGATGGGATTGGGGTTGCTGAACGAAACTTTTGGAGCCGATGGCATAGTGGGGAGGGGAATAATACTAATGCTCGAATCTAACAAGCCCGAGCCAGCCAATGATTGAGTCAAAGCAACTCCAACCGCAGCGAAGGCGGCTCCAAGGAACCCCTAATGCACAGGATGATTGAGATTTCGTTCTACAATTATTGTCACAAGAATACATTTCAATCGCAAGGACGACTCACCAAAGAACCAATAACACCGCCAGCATCAACACTGACAGACGCCGACTTGGCCTTAGCAGCACGTTCCTTTGCCGCAATCGCCTCCTGAATTTTCTCCCTCCTAGCAGCGGTATTACCCAAAGCACCGCGAGCAGCTGAAAGTGCAATAAGGGGTGCGATTAAGAGAGGTGCTGCGCCAAGTGCCACGCCGAGCGGTCCAGCGTTGGGATCTTTGACGTCATCTGCTCTGGCCACAACTGGTTTGGAAGGGGGTGATGGGATTTTGATACGATTTGGACGCTCCTCTTTCTTCGCGGGTGGAGGATTCTTCCGTTCTAGCTTCGGTGCTGGCGCAGACTTCGGTGCTGACGCCTTTGCCTTAGGGGTCTCTACGTCTCCAAGATCCACATATTTCTCCACCTTCCTCTTTCCCTTTCCCTTCTTCACCGGCGCGACGTCGGCAACGAGGATGGGTTCCCGAATAGGGGCCGAAGCAGATGGGGCTGTAGGGGCGTTCTTATTAGGATTTCTGGAGGGCTGCGACTTCACTGCTGCGGAGCGTATGGGTTTTTCAATGAGCACTTTCGATTCGAGATCGTCAAGGCTCATGCGTAGTGTCGATGGCCGAGACCGAACAGCATGCCTGTAATGTACCCCGAACGCAGCCACCTCATTGGTGGTGACTGCTATTATTGAAGCGACAAAGGTGGCTGAGAATTTCATGATGTCGATTGAAATCCCTCAGCAGAGATTCGTAATACCTTCGGCTCGACAATGAGCGGCGGTGAGGAGATGGAGAGATCGTCAGTGCGCGAAAACTTTAGCGAGCTTCAAGTTGCCCTTTTTGGCGAACATATCTTTGGCGGCATGGACGCCGCCTTGTTGGAGTTAAATTTGTCTTTTATCAGGGTTTCTTTACTAGACGTTTGTTGTTGAACTTCGTCAGTCTTGTTCTTGTCATTGATGAGGGTTTGGGTTTTCTACATCACCTCGCTCACGTGTTCTGCTTGTCGCAGTGAAAAGTTTGATATCTGTCTGTCTGTCCAGCCCCTTATCTTTTATCTTTATAGATGCGACATCTGGAATGGATGGGCTACAATACTGATTGAATACTGATTAGGCATCTCCCCCATCCAATCCTTCTCTCTTTTGAATTCACTTCTTGGTCATGATGATCATGATGTCTACCAAACAGATCAAAACTAACTAGTTATCCCTATCCCCCTGTTTAGTTTAGTTTATTCATACCTTTCCATGGTCTTGTGCGTTGAGTGATTTCTATTGCTAGAAGATACTCAAAAGTCATTAGGTCTAGAATCCTTCCAGCCAGTTTGTCATTATGAAACCATAAATGTTGTCCTGGTGGTGGTGGACACGGTGAGGAATGTGTACTCCAACTGGGAGACTGATATATAAATAATAAAACAAATAGTTGATTAATTTCAATTTCCAATTCCAATTTTAAACTCAAATTTTGTTTTAAGTCTTTCCTTGAGGTATTCGTTTGCATTGTTGAGTATTGAGTAGTTAAAAGAATTCAGGTGCTTCTTCTGTTGTGAGTCCTGTCGTAGTTTGGTTGTTCTTGTCTGGATGATTATCCGAGCTACTAGTTGTCAGTATTTCATTTTGGCTTCTATTTCAGATGCACCCAATCCTAGGTCAAGGATGTGTAGTGATGCTCCTAGGCCACGCCCTATCATTTCACACATTTCAGGATTGTTGAGCCATAATTTTGGGTCCTATATCTATATTCATTTGGCAGGTCTTAGTTGTTTTTACCCGTAATGGGTAATTACCATAATTTTACCCGGTACCTCCATCTGGGCCAGAGTTAGGGTAAAGTGCACTAAAGGGGTAAAATTACCGCTTTTTTGCCTTACCCTTCATTTCAGTACCACAACAGACACCACACAAGCTGTGAACACGATATTGCGGAGCAGCAGCAGCAGCAGCCAGGCGAGGAGCGAGGAGGCAGCAGCAGCAGCCGGGCAAGGAAGCAACAGCAACAGCAACAGCAACAGCAGCACAGCCGGGCAAGGAAGCAACAAGTATCTCGTCCCATACGACGCCCTGTTGGAATTTGACGGTCGGCGCTTACACCATCGGAAAGAGCATCGTCTTGCACTTCTTTTGGTGCCCCATTTTTGTTTATACCACCCGTGTGAGCAGAGATACGTCCATTCCCCCGTCAACAAGTATCTCGTCCTGTACGACGCCCTGTTGGAATTTGATAGTCAGCGCTTACACCATCGGAAAGAGCATCGTCTTGCGCTTCTTCTTTTGGTACCCCATTTTTGTTTATACGACCAGTGTGAGCGGAGATAAGTCCATTCCCCCGTCAACAGAAGTAGCAGCAACAGTCGGGCGAGGTAGCAACAGCAGCAGCAGCACAGCAGCAGTTGGGCGAGGTAGGAGTGAGGATAACGATGATGATGTATTACTATGTCCGCGACAACAACAAAAAACGATTGAAGCAGAGTGCAGGCCGGTATATCTACGTCAGGTACAATGGCCAGAAGCCAGAAGTAACAACTTTTTGGGTATACAAAAATCAAATAATGGGAGAGGATACAGATATAAATTATCTATCTGGCAAAGAATATAACAAGGATGAGTGACTACGATTAATGGACATGGATGGATGACATTGCAAGGACACACAACAATCAACTATGGTACCGTATGTCAGCATCATTGTCGTCGTCGTGGTTTGTATCACATGTGATATTCCTTCAAAAAATTATAAATATATTATGCAATGGCATTAGACAGCCGCCATTCGACAAGGACACACACAACAACCAACCAAAAACAGGTGGTGATAATGGAGGATAGTAAGGAGAGGTGGTGCTACCATGGGGAGGTGAAAGTCCGTCGTTTTGGTGACGATATCGTTGGAAGAGGTATATTAATTAAAAAATAAAATAAAAATCATTATATTATTATTATTATTAGTAGATTAGTATAATGAGTCGTCATCATCATCGTCCATTGTAAGGAATTAAAAGTTGATTGTTGTGTACCACCTCGATTATTATGTACCACCTCAGCTGCCATGCTCTCGTCCTCCTCCCCTTCCACCCCGGGCCACCGTATAAATTGCCACCATTACTCTCTCTTTCCACAGTCGAATACATTGCTGTCTTTTGTAGTAGTAATAGCAACAGTAGTAGTAGTAATCATAGTAGTAGTTCATCGTTTTTGTCGTCTCTCCCCCACCTTAGCTCCACATGTCGCCGACATGTCACCGACATGTCGCCGACATGTGCATATGTCGCCAAATCTTGGCCGACATTGCGTGTCGTTGCGACACAGAAGAGGCCCCGACATACCCAATTTATATCAATTATTACCGACAAGTGCAAATCAGCCCAAACATACAGGTACCTTAGCTATCATAGAGTTTTTGTGTTTGAGCTCAAACAACAATCACGAAATTACCGACATGTCGGAATCCCCCGACATGTCGTAAATGTCGTGTCGTTTTGGACACCCTGCCGACACGACATTTTCTTGTGTATGCGACATGACTGAAACATGTTGGCGACATGTCGCCGACACGACA
>Ga0247843_1006357_pt1 | contig 15491 bp, 8 predicted proteins | sample LaCruzMarch2017__FD_192420 | JGI IMG/M metagenome (GOLD analysis project Ga0247843, IMG submission 192420) | Freshwater microbial communities from meromictic Lake La Cruz, Castile-La Mancha, Spain - LaCruzMarch2017_8m | ecosystem: Environmental > Aquatic > Freshwater > Lake | place: Spain... | reverse complement strand
GATGCTGTAGTCGGCCACCAATTGCAAATCACGCTGCTCACCTCGCGCCTGTTTGCACACAATGGTTAAACCTTGGCGCACACGATCTACCTCCAATCCCACCATCATCACGGCTGCTTCTTCCATTCCCTCGGGCCTTTCATGGGCTTCGCGCAGATTAAGAGCCGGAAAATTTAAAATCGACGACTCTTCGTTGATCGTGCCGCTGTCTGACAAAACAGCTTTGGCATTCATCTGCAGGTTCACGTAATCATGAAAACCCAGTGGCTTCATCAAGCGCACATTCGGATGAAACACAACACCCGTTGCATCTACCCGCTTTTGAGTGCGTGGGTGTGTACTCAGCACCACCGGCAGGTCATGCTCTTCTGCAACGCTGTTAAGCACAGCTACCAGTTTAGTGAAGGGCTTTTCGGATTCGATATTTTCCTCACGGTGCGCACTAACTAAGAAAAATTGCCGCGGTGTTAGGCCCAAAAGCGACACCACGTTAGAAGCCTGTATCTGCGGAAGGTAGTAGTGCAACACCTCAAACATCGGGCTGCCGGTCTTAATTATCTGGTCGGGCGGTAAACCCTCGCGGAGCAGGTAGTCGCGAGCAATAGTGCTGTAGGTAAGATTTATATCAGAGGTGTGGTCAACAATGCGGCGGTTGGTTTCTTCTGGTACTCGCTGATCAAAGCAACGGTTACCAGCTTCCATATGAAAAATCGGCACCTTGCGCCGTTTAGCTGGAATCACAGACAAGCAGCTATTTGTATCACCCAGCACCAACATGGCCTCGGGCTGCACCTGAGCTAATAAGCCATCCACCGCAGTGATGAGGTTGCCAATGGTGTGAGCAGCACTGGTGCTGCTCTCGGCACTGTTTAAAAAGTAGTCAGGTTTGCGAACGCTCAAATCATCAAAGAAAACTTGGTTGAGCGCATAGTCATAATTTTGCCCGGTATGCACCAGCACATGATCACAATGATCATCTAGTGCAGCTATCACTCGAGACAAGCGGATTATTTCGGGGCGTGTACCCACTACCGTGATGATTTTGAGTTTCTTCATCACCTAAACCAAAGTCGCAAACGTATCGGGGTTGTAGCGATCAAATATTTCGTTGGCCCACAACATCACCACCATTTCATCAGTACCGATATTGGTAATGTCGTGAGACCAGCCGGGCACTGTTTCCACTATTTGAGGCTGATCGCCATTGGTTTCGAGGTGGTGTACTTGGTTGGTGATCATGTGACGAAAACCAAAACGAGCGTGGCCTTTAATCACCAAGAACTTTTCAGTTTTGGTGTGGTGGTGGTGCCCCCCCCGTGTAATGCCGGGATGAGCTGTAAAAAAACTGAACTGGCCGGCATCGGGCGTTTTAAGCATCTCTACAAAAACTCCCCGGGCATCCCTATGGGCTGGAAGGCAATAGGCAAACTTATCTACCGGCAAATAGCTCACGTAGGTGGCGTACAAGGCGCGGGTAAAACCTGTGCCCACGCGCTCAGCCACCAAAGTGCTGCGACAATTCTTGAACGCATCGATCTGATCAGACAGCTCACCCAAAGTGATGGTGTATTCCGGTAACACCTCTGGATAGCTTAAGCCCATGCTGGGTTGTTCAAGTGCTTGCAAAAAGGCATTCACCACATCGTCTATGTATACCAACGGCACATGGGCATGGGCGTCGTTGATTTGCACTGGAAGGTCGTTTGCTTTGTTGTTGCAAAACGTGGCCACAACGGAGTTGTAATTTGGCTTGCACCATTTGCCGAATACACCAGGCAAGCGGTAGATGACCACCGGGTTGCCGTTGTTCTGAGCCAACTGAACCAGGGCTTCTTCAGCGGCCAATTTGCTGCGCCCATAGGGATTGTCTTGTTTGGCTTGTACCGAAGAGCTGAACAACACTGGAATGGGCTTGTTCATACATTCCAAGGTTCTGCACAGGAGTTGCGTTAGGCCGGTGTTAACTGCATCAAAAGCTTCGGGATTTGCAGGACGGTTTTCACCGGCTAGGTGCACTACCGAATCGGCCTGGGCCAGCGCGTCTTGCCATGCGCCTTCCCCATCGCCACGGACCAAGGCTAATACCTCGATATCTCTAATTTCACGCAAACGCAAAACCAGATTTTTGCCAATAAAACCGTTGGCACCGGTAACCAGCACTTTCATGGCTTATTCCTCAGGATCCACATGTTCACCAGATGCAATGGCTTGCATGAAACTAAGTTTCATCAATAAAGCCTGCATTCCGGCAACGTCTAAACGCTGGGTGTTGTGCGAGTTGTAATCAATGGCTTCTGAAATTTTGGTTTCACCATGCTCGACAAACTTGCCGTAATTAAGGTCGCGCAAATCGGGAGGCACACGGTAGTAGTCACCCAAGTCTTCTGCGAAAACCATTTCTTCGCGGCTAAGCAAAGCTTCATAAAGCTTTTCACCATGGCGGGTGCCGATCACCCGAACCTCATGATCGGGTTTGCCAATCAAAGCAGTTAAGGCTTTAACCAAGACCTCGATTGTAGCGGCAGGTGCTTTTTGAACAAAAATCTCGCCGGGCCGGCCATGCTCAAAGGCGTAAAGCACTAGATCAACCGCATCATCAAGCGTCATCATGAAACGCGTCATGTTCGGGTCTGTGATGGTGATGGGTTTGCCCGCCCTAATTTGTTCAATGAATAGCGGGATTACCGAGCCGCGAGATGCCATCACGTTGCCGTAGCGGGTGACATTGATAACTGTGTTGGAGCTACTACGCGACTTGGCTACAGCCACTTTTTCCATCATGGCCTTGCTGATACCCATGGCGTTTATGGGGTAAACAGCCTTGTCGGTGCTTAGCACCACAACACGCTTCACTCCACACTGGATGGCGGCCTCAAACACGTTTTCGGTGCCCAAGATGTTTGTCTTGGCCGCCTCGAGGGGATGAAATTCACACGAAGGAACTTGTTTTAATGCGGCTGCGTGGAAGATGTAATCAACTCCACGCACTACCTGAATAACAGATTGAGGGTCTCGAACATCGCCAATGTAGAACTTCAACTTATGGCTATTAAACTTTTTGCGCATGTCATCTTGCTTCTTTTCGTCGCGACTGAAAATGCGGATTTCTTCCAAGCTAAAATCTAATAAATAGCGCAGAACGGCATTTCCAAAAGATCCAGTGCCACCGCTAATCAAAAGGACCTTGTTGTCAAACATTAAAAATCACCAAATTAAAGGGATAAAAGCATGTACAGAAAACAAATCGCTTCCCATAGCAAGGAGTTATCTAACAACAAACACCAAATACCAGGAAAGCAAGGACCTTTTTATTTAAATTACCTGAGACTTAATCAGGCCAGTTGATGACACTTACAATTAAATCTCGGGAGCAACCCATAAATAGAATAGCGTGCTCTGGCAAAGGCAATTAACATCAACTACCTGGCTACCGGCTTATCATTGCAAATTTGTCGCTGCATACCAGGAATACATGAATAAGCAGTTGGATTGAGACAGCAAACGAATATAAGTCATGCAATCCATTCAAAACCTATGTTTCAAGGTAAATGCCATCTATCAGGATACTTTACCGCGGAAAAGCCAAAAACGGAATCGCCATACTTAGCTTAACGTTCATATGAAAAATCTATGGATTTCAAAAGATATTTCAGCGCCTTAGGGTTATACATTACATGAAGTGTATCTTCAGACATTCTACTAAACAGATTCGGCCACAACTGAGTACCAATGCCTGTCTCAATACCAACAGAATTAAATGCGTTTGCTTCATTCAAACTAATATAGTTGCATATATAAAATGAAAGATTTAGTTTCACTAATCTCTAGCCTCCCGCAGGCACAAGAATTTTTTATGTATTTACTAGAGCTAGTTTCGCACTACAACAAGGAAGATGTTCTATTACGTGGGATGCATATACCTGTGAAATAGATTTGAATGGAATAGGTAGGCATTTTAAAATATCTCCGTAAAATGCCAATGTTCAATTACGTTCCGGATGATTTGCAATGAGCGGGTAGGGAAGGCTATTATTTCTATCTATATATTTTAATGAAAGTCTGGCAAAATGTCAAGATAGAAGAACGCGTGCTACAAATAGTAAAGAAATAGAGTCAAAATTAAGCCACTTATTTGGGTGGGTCAAGCCGCATCAATACTGAACTAGTAAATGATTGCGCTTAATGATCACACTGATCTTTATTAGTAAAAGAAGTATTAAAAAAATTAAATCAAGGAAAGCCTCTTTATATTTTGATTGGCAGAAATAATTAAGAATTATATCATACCTGCGTCTCAAGAGGCTAAGTATCGAAAACAACAACCATAAATCTCCCGAACAGGAGCGAGCTTAGTCTTTCTTGGATCACATGGAGTTTCGCACTCTTGATCCAGATCTTATTTGATGTTGGTTGCACCGAAAAACTTGGACAGAACGTAAAATAGGATCACAAGCAATATCATCAAATCCAGATGAGGGTAATAAGGCACTGATTTCAGCACTTTGACCTTTTATAATTACTGCCAAGCAAGAATCAATCGCCAAAGATGTTGATGCCCCTTGAAGAAGATCATACTCAAAACCTTCCACATCGATCTTTATCATAGTGGGATGAAGTGCCGCGAGCTGAGCATCTAGAGCAGTTACTGGTACACGCTGCTTTTCACCTTGATACGAGTGATCTAGACAAGAATTGATTGCATCTCTATCAGTTGATAACCATAGCGACTCTAAAGATACTTCTTTACATGGGCCAGATCGTGCATAAGATTGAAAAGATATTAAATCGCATAAATTATTTATTTTAATAACTATTTGTACTTTTTGCAAGTGGTGGCAGGTTCAAATGCTATAGATTTCACTTTGCATAAACCAGACGCAATAAATGAATCTGACCCTAGATTAGAAACTATTTCAACGAACAGGTCGCCAGGCTTCAATAACTACGCAGTAAAAGACATATCACGGAACTCATGCAAACCGAGGTAATAGTTATCGGTTAAACCAGAATTACCATTGCAGATAGAAAACCATAAACCTGCAAACCGGGGCAAACAGATATTGGTTTGGCCTAAGGAAAAAATAATTTATAAACAAAGAAAGCGCAAGATTTGGAAATGCCTGCGCCCTTTCCAAATTGGATGGCACAAGAAGCAAGGAATACTGAATCCGATAAAGCTTTTAATCAGACTCAAGAAACTAACTATCTCAAAAACCTCGACAAAAAGGTATAGTCGAAGATAGCAAACCCAAAAATATGCAATGATGACAATTCACTAGATAAATATTAATATTTAAGAATAATTATATAGCTATGAAAGTTGCACTTGTCCTAGGAAAATCGTTAACATAACTGGCCAATCTCTTGCACTCCCACGTCTCACCCGAAACCCGTCACGCAGGGATCTATTGAAACCAACCATTAGGGTTTTGATCGAACTGGAAGGGAAGCCGCCCTCTGAGGTGTGCCGGGGAGTTATGCACATCACTAGAAATCTTAGGATCTTAACAAAGCAACTTAATGACTGCTTACAGCTGGGATATATATGTAGAAGTGCTGTTCAAGTTTAATCCGTAATTCACGGAAATTATAATTTTCGCCGTTAAATACTAAAACTACCTGGCCATCGCAGCTGGCCATAGGTTGATGACCAAGGGGTGATAGGTCGAGGATTGAAAGGCGAGTGTGCACAAGACCAAACCTTTTGCTTGATCTTCAAAAACCCCAGATGACGCAGGGGCGCGGTGATAAAGTCTTGAGGCTAAAGAATATAATCGGATTTAAGTTTACATGAGAAATCAAAAATAAAAAACAGCTACACCTCACATTTAGGAATCACCTTTGAGAGATGATAAAAAAAGAGATTGTAAAATATTAAGATATTTTTTTGCAGCGTTCTCTGGTTGCACATTGGCTACAAACTTCGGATCAAATGGTCGAACTCTAAAATTAGTTTGATAAATAGTATTTAGAGCGAGAAAAATCTGTTGAGCTCCAAATGGCTCTCCAATAAAATATGGATATGAGCCAACAACCTCTCTTGCAATTGGGATATCGCAACAAATAAGAGGCTTAGCACAAATAAGGGACTCTAAATAAGGCATCCCAAAACCTTCATAATAGCTTGGCACTAAAACAGCAGAACAAGTAGAAAAAAGCTTAAGGCGAGAAGAAATACTTACAAATCCTAACATCTTGATTCGTTTACACAAATCCAAATGATTAAATGCAGAAGGCTTCCAATTCCCTATAAATACAAAAAATAGATCAGACTCAGGATTATTTAAGACAAAACGCTGGCAAGCTTCAATAGCTGAATTAATGTTTTTATACGCGGCAAGCGAAGAAGGGCACAAAATAAAATTACCTAGAGGTGATTCTGGCAAAGCCTCGATCATTACCGGGTTGTGAATAACATATGAAGATCTACGAGAAAAATAAAATATCTCCTTGGCTACCTGATTGCTTATAGAAATAACAGCTGAAGCATGTATAATTGATCGCTTAGAAAAGATATGTCGATACCACAATTGGGCAAAAGAAAAAGACGCAGGATTAAACAAAAAATTTAAATCGTGTACAACAATAACAGACTTAGAAGGAAATAAAAGAGGCAAAAAGTTAGCGGGAAAGAGGATTACATCATGCTGACGCTGAAAAAAGTAAAAAAGAAAATTATGAATAAAAAAAACCATAAACTTAGACTTAAAAGATAACTCAATCACATCTAGATTAGAAAAACTAGCCTTAAATTCGTTAGCCTGCCCCTTTAGAACATAGAGAGTAATATGGAAACTGTCATCCTTAAGAAGGCTAAGTCCATGCAGTAATGAAAAAAGATATTCGTTAAAACCAATTGCTCTGCCGTGAATATAGTTCGTACAATCAATGCCAATTTTAAAAGTCATTTTAAAAAACAAAGTTCATGCTAAGGTATCGACATATATAAACTTAATAGGAAAATTGCATTAAAGATCTTGCGCTGTTGTTAGGTGGATAAGTATTTTAGGAATCCGTGATTCCGAACATGCGAAGAATAGCAAATTGATCAGAAATAAATGGCTAAATAGGAATATAAACTATCTAATGTCAATGTGATGGAGCCGTTTAGTGGGAGCAATCGTTGTAAAAAAGTGTTATGAAGATTATACATAAGAAACACTCTATACACCGACCTTGAAAACGGAGGAAGATGACTGATCAGATCAGATCCGCTTCACTAAATCTTTCATAAAGCGATGATGCCAGGACCTGCGAACTAAACCGGAGCTGAATGCGGCGCGCCAGATCTACTGAAAACACTTCTAATTAGTCCTATTATATCATCTTTCCTGGCAGCTACCGGGGGATCTTGGCGATCATTAAATAAGTGTAAATCTAGGCGTTGGAAGCCAGCGATGGGCTATCAACGCAAATCAGATTTAGTTATATAACTAAGCTGGAAGCGTATCCTACTCAACTGGGAAGGATGTAAATAATGCCAATCCGCAACAATTGCAGCTAAAAAGGTTCTAATGTCTGCATAATACTGTGTGGAGTAATCAAGAAAAGCAAATGTTTTAATAGCCTCCACATAAGAAAATCAGGTTAACCATAACCACCGCCACCATTCAAAAGGTTTCCATAAAAAGACAAACTTTTCGCTGCTGACCAAAGTAAGATAAATACAAAGACTAGATTCTGTTGTGGATTGTGCTTATTCAAGGCAAGGTAATCGATTACGTACAGAAAGTAAAGAAAAATCAAAGAACGATCAATATATGACCCTAATACAGCAAAGGAAACAAAAAGTATGGAGGCACAGCCCAAAGTTAAGGGGCCAGAAGCAATTCGAAAATAGTAAGCAATAAACAATAATAATATGGAAGATAACTGCTTTAAACCATAAAAAGATTGAGAATACGATAAGATCTTACCAGGGATAGAGGGATTAAAAACAAGGATACAAAAACAAAGAAGAACTAAGACTACCAATCCCAACATAAATTTTATCGCTAGTATGCCTCTAATAAAAGAAGCAAAAACTAGCTTAAGTTGGTCGAAATACAGATAACAATAAATACCGATTAGGAACAAGAAAGAAGAAGTATGAGTTAACAATGCAAAGACAGTTAAAGATAAGCGAATGGGGTACGACGAAAAGAAAAAAGAGATAATTATTAAAAAAACTGAGAGGTGCAATCGCTCAGGAGCAATAATGAGGGATGGGAAATAGTATCCTAAAAACAATATGCTATAAATACTCGGCAAGAACGAAAAATTTTTACAAAAGTAGAAACCAGAAAAGGTTACTATTATAGCATTCAAAATAGAAAAAAATTCAACGCGTGAAAAGGGTAGCCTAGTAGCAAACCATATAATTATGGAGTAACCTATATCATATGAATTAATATAACGAGGTAATCCGTTATGGGCATCATCAAAAGAATAAACTGACTTAACAAAATCCCAATAATCGGAGTAGTCAGAAGAATCAGCTACTGTATAGTTATTAAGAATAAAAAATGTAAATAAATATACAGGGACCCCAAACAAAAAAGAAAATATGATTAATCGAGAGTAATTGCCAAAATTAAATTTAAGAATTTGCATAATTATAGAAGCCAGAAAAATTAGAAAAGGACTTTAATTTAAGGGCTAAGGATAATACAGAACAATTTTTCTCAATAATATCTTGGACATAAGATACTCTAGAATTATGCAATTTGGCGTAACTAGCTGTCATGGCTAACTGATTCAGCAAACTAGCCACAGGATTCAAGCTATAGTTCAAAGATGGCAACACTATTAAGCCATCTATACAAGAAAGCCATTCTGGTAAATCAATTGGCGAACTTATGACAACCATACCGTAATACAAAGCCTCTACAATTTTAAATGGGAAAACACCTGGCATATAAGTGTGCAAGCAAAGAAATACATCTGATTCCAAATAAAGTGATATCAAATCAATCTCCTCCAAACAGCCATGATAAAAAACATTATTTATTTCGCCAGAAAGGGATGAGAACTTTGCTTGCATAGATCCACTTCCAGTAACATTTAAACAGTAGTCTGGAGATAAATTTTTTGCTAATTCAAAAATCATATCTGCACCTTTCTCATGTTCTAAGCCTCCAGAATAACAAATTTTTAATTGCCGATTGCAATCATTAACAGACTTTTTAAGGATCGGGCGTAAATCGACTAGGCATGGTAAAATTGAACTATTTATGCCGAATTGCGAAACTTCTGCGGCTAGCAAATTATTAACCGCGAAAACGTGCCTTAGGTTAGAGAATTTCTTTGCCATACTCCAGAAGAATAAATCTAACGCTCTCCGAGGAGAATGACGCGCCCTCAAATCATCATCATAAAATAATATACAAGGAGTATCTGGATAAAGCAATGCAGCCATTAACATTCCAACTGATTCACTTGCCAATGTATTATAAAATGCAAATAAATTAGGCTTATCATTAAATAATCTGATCCAGAGCATCTGCAGTGGCAGAAGAAAAAGGCATAAAATTCTAGAAACGGCTGGGGTTAAAAAAAGTGGCCAGCGGCTAATCAGCAAAAGTTTATTATCAGACAGTGACTGGACAGAATTATCTAACTCTGCAATGAAAGGTTCACATGATGTAACTATTGTTACTATACAAAAGTCAGCTAAAGCTGCTGCCTTGAGAATTAATATATTTTTTTTTGCTGAAGCGAGAAAACGACTGCGTGAAATTTTGGCCCCCCCATAATGAGTAAAAAGAATAAGGCTGTGTACCATGAGCTTAACACGAAGAAAATAAGTGAATGACAGATAATCTCGAAAGAGAAGGAATATTATCTGGCAGTAGGAGCATTATAGAAAACTTAAAACTAAAAATGGGAAGGGTCTGATCAAAACATCTTAAAAAAGCTCCTATAATATAAATATTAATAGTATAATAAAATGGTACATTTGCTTTGTTTTGTCAAATAAAGTAATTTTTTGATAAGCAAGCGGTTCTGGGCACATATTTTCTTCTTGTTTACTGGTTACTTTATGACTTTGGAATATAGTGTTGCATTAGTTTATGCCAGAATCACGTATCGGTTCAAGCAAAACTATAGTTTCAATAATACAAGTAACGGTTTGAAATTAAGTTCATTCTGGTTGATGCATCGGCAGAATATATTCTTAAAGCCAAGCTGAAATTTAATAATTTTGAGGAGATACTCTAGTTTGGCATGGAAGAGGGGTTTGCTGCTTAACCCAGGTCAATAAGTCAAAGTTCAAGTATATCAGAAGAAATTGGTGTTGGCTTAGTTACATCGAAATTCTAAACTCGGTTTTGCAATGATGAAATTCCTCACGCTTCTCTATGACAACGTGGGTAACACACACATGGAGCTTCTGAAAAGCAATGTTCAGAGCAAAGGCGGTGAGAGATAGGCTTGTGATAGAAGAACTTGATTAGGGCAAGAAATAATATCTAATGTATAGTTACAATAATCTAATAAAGAAATCGCTGAGAAAGGAACTTTTTTGGAAATAGATGTTCCTAACTCGTAATAACAAGCTGGATAGGGCTATAGAGACTCTGGAAAACCGGCACCATTCGCGGGACAATGGCCCTGTAATCGTAGACCAGGACTGGGGTGATGGGTGGCAAGCAGCTCGGCTTATCTGATTACGAGATCACCACCGCCAAAAAGCAGACCAAACGGGAGAGGTTTCTTTCTGAGATGGAGGTAGTGGTGCCCTGGCAGGCGCTGATCGCCTTGATTGAGCCCCACTGCCCCAAGACCAGCAAGAAGGGCGGCAGGCCTCCCTATCCGCTGGACACCATGCTGCGCATCTACCTGTTGCAGCAGTGGTATTCGCTGAGTGATCCGGCCATGGAGGAGACCCTGATCGAGGTGCCCACCATGCTCCGCTTTGCCGGCATCGAGCTGATCAGTGATCGGATCCCCGATGAGACCACGATCCTGGCCTTTCGTCACCTGCTGGAGAAGCACGAACTGGGCGAACGGATCTTTGAGACGGTCAAAGCCCACCTCAGCGCGCGAGGCATGGCGATGAGGCAGGGCACGATCGTGGATGCCACCTTGATCGCGGCACCCAGCTCCACTAAGAACAAAGAGGGGAAGCGCGATCTGAAGATGCACCAGACCAAGAAGGGCAACCAGTGGTATTTCGGAATGAAGGTCCATATCGGCGTCGATAAGGACTCTGGTCTGATCCACTCGGTTGTCACCACGGCCGCCAACGTGCATGACCTCACCCCGGCGGCTGAGCTGTTGCATGGCGATGAAGAGATGGTGTACGGCGATGCCGGCTACCAAGGCATTGCCAAGAGACCCGAGATGGAAGGGATGGCAGCGGAGTTTCGGGTGGCAATGCGACCGGGCAAACGCCGAGCCCTCCCTGATACCGCCGATGGCAGGCTGCAAGATCTGATCGAAACGGCCAAGGCACATGTCCGCGCCAAGGTCGAGCACCCGTTCCGAGTGATCAAACACCAATTCGGGATCCAGAAAACCCGTCTGCGTGGCCTGGCCAAGAACCGCTGCAAAATCAATGTGCTGGCAGCGCTGACGAACCTATTTCTGGCCCGTCGACGTTTGCTTGCAACAGCATGACGAGGGGATTGGTGTGCCCAAAAGAGGGCTGTTGAAAGGTTCAAGACAGAGCTGTAAAGCCAAAAACCCACCCAAATGGTCAGCAAACCGCTTCACTCAACGCAAAGATGCCAATTTCGGTGAGTTGGCCGATTCAGCTGCTGTGAATACCCCTGGTGCCAAGAGATTCCCTAATCAACCGTTCCAGTGTTAGTATTCCTAGCTTTAGGGAGGCCTTACAAGAGTTTATTAGAACTATTAATAATTCTCTTTAACAAAATCTTTTTATTTATATTTACGATACTATGGTGTGGAAAGCAAAGTGTCTAAGGGCAGCACGAAAATTCCAAAGGAATGAAGGAACTAGGCAAATAAACTCATGACCTCACGAATGCCCGATTTCTAAAGTAATAATAATTGCCAAGGGCGACTTTTTGAGTTGCTCATAATAAGCAGGAATAGGTCTGAATCAAAGTTATTTTTTAGGAGAAGTCAACAGTAAATTAAGAGAAGAGGTGAGTGCATCTGAAAGCGTTCCTGATGAAAGAAATAAGTGAGAACCATCAGAAAAGTATTGATGATCTTTTGTAACTGGGAAACACTCAACCCCAGGGCATACAACGCTAGAGATGTCCCATAACATAATATAAGGATAAGTCGTCCTAATTTTATGTATCAATGCCTTTGTTGCCTGCTCGCGGTTGAATAAAAACTTATTCTTTGGTAAACCCTTAACAAAACACCCGGAATTAATTGTTTGTCTAAAGAATTCTTTTTTACATATAAAGCCATTCCCTACATTGGGGGAATTTGATTCTGGATGTGGCAATTTTAAAATAATTAATACGTTTTTGGCTCTCAAACGAGGCGCAACTAACTCAAAAAAACTTAGCATTGTAGAAGCATCCTCAGGATCCTTTCGCAGATAAGGTAAATCATTTGAGGCAAAGATAACAACATCTCCAGGCTTGGTAATCTTTATCAATTCATTAAGGTTTTTTTTATGGTTAAGACAGCCTGAATTATTAAAATAAAACCTGCAGGCCCTTATTATATAGGATGAAACTTTATATGTGCCATTTATCTTAAGAAGTTCTAAAATGTCGTAGCCATGAGAATCTCCCATTACGTGAAAGGTTGAATGAAGCAATGGGTTAATAGGTGGATCCTTTGGTTTAATATCGCCCAAGTAAAATTTTGATTTTAAAGCTGAGCCTATTGAGAGGGTAAATGTAGAGACACCAATCGCAATAAGTAAACCTTTTGCAATTGCTATTGATCTTCGTGTAGACCATGCATTTCCTCTTGAACTTTTTTCAATGAATTCATAAGAAAAAATAGATAGTGCAAATATAAAAATTAAAAGCGGCAAAACAGTTACTTTTGATATTCCCACTGTCCACCGTGCAAGCGAAAGAACGCTCCAATGCCACAAATATAGAGAATAAGAGATAAGGCCAATATAAACAACATATTTATTTGTTAAAAGGTTAAACAAACCTTGTCCACTTTCAAGCTGAAGCAAAAGAAATGATGTTAAAAGAACAATAAGAAAGGTTGCAGGTAAAGGATTGTTGCGAGAGAAAAGCATTACGCAGGAAATTGATATAAAAACCAATGAAGGAGGAATCTTATCAAGTTGTAATTTAATTCTCGATATTTTATCAGACCCTATAAATAACAAGCAGCCAGCCGCGATTTCCCAGAAGCGAAATGGCATTAGAAAATATGCCGCAGCTTGATTAATTTGGTATAGGTATACATAAGAAGCTGCAGAAGCAACGGCAAGAACGCTAATACATACAAAAAGATTTCTAGCCCCATGAGTTTTGTGCTGAGCAAAGCCCATTAACCACGCTATAATGGGAAATAACAAATAGAACTGTTCTTCAACTCCTAGAGACCAGGTGTTTGTAAAGGGATTCATTGATGAATTTAAACCCCAATAATCAAATTGCTGAGAAAAAATATACTGATTTGAAAGACCAAAAAGCGCTAGAGCACCAGTTATGTAGTATTGACTAGCGTTCCGAATGAAAAGGTGAGACGCGGTCGCTGAAATTGCAACAAAAAGTGCCAATGCAGGTAGTAAGCGCCTAATCCTTCTCTCGTAAAAACAACTCAAAAAATCTCCAAAGTTCTTGCTCTTCTTGGAGGCTAATGACAATGTAATAACATAACCAGAAATAACAAAGAACATATCAACGCCAAGGTATCCTCCTGGAAGAATGTTATTATTGAAATGATAAATAATAACTGCGAGCACTGCAAATGCTCTTAAACCGTCAATCTCAGGTCTGTATTGTGCTGATGCTGCATGGCGAAATTGTCTTGTCATCATTAGTTTACATGGTTAGGGATGAACAGAAAACTGATAGGAAAGATAGCAACTTCTGATCGATTTATTATTGCTTTTCAAATGTATCTATTCTGGATAAATCCATCAAAAACCCAGCCCACAGCGGTGACTGCCAGGAAGGATGACGTCTCTGCCGCCGCTCGCCCGCCAGGCAATGCACGACTGGCTGTTTCACGATCTGCGGCTGAAACCAGAACTTCTGGGTGCGCTCAGCCTAGTGGAGCTACGTCATTGCATGAACACGGGGTATAAACAGCGTCAACTGAACACGTTGTTGCTGGTGATCGAAAACCTGCAAAAGGAGCTGGGCTGATGACGAACCCGAATCTCAATCTCGCCATGGAGCAAATGCTGCTAAGGGTGCCCTAGGGGAACGGGTCATGGCAAGTATTGTCAAATCAGCCGATACATGACCAGTATTGGCTGGACGTTGCCCTTTGCCAGTACTTGCCGCCATGGCACTGCCGAACCTCTGGGGCCTCTACAACCTGCGCTCTTCGCCCTTCTTCCAGGCCACGTTACGGGCGGATTCGCAGGCCACTCCGCTCCGCCTGTTAGTGGGGCGCAAACGGGAGCGGTAGCGGGCCGCCCTGGCATCGGCAAAACCACCCTGGTGCAAACGGTGAAGGCCGATGCCCAGGATGGGGGCTACTGGAGTTCCGACGAGATCATTTCGATCAGCGCCGCAGGCACCAGCGAACAGCTGCTGGGTCAGCTGCTCTCCGGCGTCTACGACGCCGTGCTGGCCAACTGCCCAACGGCAACAGGTCCTGAGGTGGAGGCCGCCCAGCAGTTGGTGCGCAGCATCCGCCTGATGGGGGGTAGCCAAAGCGAAAGTATCGCCACACCACCAGGGGCATTGCTGCTGGATGGCCCTCGGGTGTTGCGCGATCTGCTCCGTTACGCAATCGGCCAGGGTGCAAGCGGCATTGTGCTGCACCTCAACAATCTTGAAAATCTCAGTGAGGCGGATGCATCGCGGGCGGCGGATCTGTTGCGGGGCATTCGTGATCAAGCCCTCCTGCACGACGGATTACATCTGATCGTGGTGGGAACCACCGATGCAGTGCGCACTGTGGTTCAGAGCCACACCCAGATCCGCTCGGTGTTCAGCGACCCTTTGGTGCTCGAGCCCCTCGCGATCGGGGACGTGGAGCAGTTGCTGGCTAATCGCTATGGGGCGTTGCAGCTCGATCCAGGCAGACCCTGGCGTCCCCCCGTGGACACTGCCGTGGTGCAACGGCTGTACGAGCTGTTCCGCGGCGATCTGCGAGGGATGTTGAAGGCTCTGGAGGATGGGATCACAGCCTTGCTGGGGCTCACCAGCGCTGGGGCCGACGTGGCGCCGGTGGGGCTGGAGGATCTGCTGCTGACGCTGCGGCAACGTAACCAGGCGGAGCTGCGAGAGCAACTGGGCGACAACGCTTGGGAGCGCCTGCTGGCCTGGGCGCAGGTGGATTCGGCTACCGTCCAGTCCCAGGCTGAGCTGGTGGAGCTGTGGCAGGTGAAGCAACCCTCGGTATCGCAGACCCTGCAGCAACTAATCGAGGCC
>Ga0247843_1006356_pt1 | contig 15493 bp, 15 predicted proteins | sample LaCruzMarch2017__FD_192420 | JGI IMG/M metagenome (GOLD analysis project Ga0247843, IMG submission 192420) | Freshwater microbial communities from meromictic Lake La Cruz, Castile-La Mancha, Spain - LaCruzMarch2017_8m | ecosystem: Environmental > Aquatic > Freshwater > Lake | place: Spain... | reverse complement strand
GCTGCTTGATGCGCCGTGCTCCCCGCGGTCCGCTCTCGGAGACGAACACGACGCGTGTGTCGAAATAGCCGTCCTCGCCGGTCAGGCGCTTGTAGAGGGCGTCCGAAATCTTGTGCGCGATGCGGCGCCAGTTCTCAGGCGTCGTCGCATAGAAGCTTGCGAGCGCTTCGCTTTCACCGAACACGTCCCACAGGCGGAATTCGATGCGCAGGCGCCCGTCCGGCATCAGCGTGGACTGGCCGATCACCAGCGCCTGCGACTGTGTCACCTTCCAGTCGCTGAAGCGCGGCTGGGTGTTCACGTCCGGCACCTGCTGCAGGTACGCGGCGGGATCGACGACCCGGAACAGGCCCGAGCGCGTGAGATTGGCGCGGATGACTTCCGAGACCTGACGCCCGACGCCGACTTCCTGCGCCTGCGTGCCGATGAAGTCGGGGATCGCGATCGGCATCGGGTTGAGGTGACCGCGCGTGATGTCGATCTCGATCTCGGCGTGCGCGGCCGACGGGGCCATGGCCACCGCCGCCAAACAAAGCGCAACTATCCGCCAGAATTTCATCGCGTGCTCCGAACCGTTTCTTGGACGCCGTCTTAGCGGCTTTTGGGTCATCTATCGTAGAAATTGATCGTGAATGTGGCCCGTCGCGTCCGGTCCGGCGCCACGGGCAGCGGTTCCGAGGTCAGTATCGCCCGCATAGACCTGTCGATGGCCACGCGCATGTAGGGATCGGACGCGGGCAGGCTCGTGCGCAACACGCGCGGTGATTCCGCGAGGCTGCCGTCGGCGTTAAGCCGAATCTGGATGGTCACGCGCAGGCGCTCGTAGTCCGGCAGGTCGACAAATTTCTGACGGTTCCGCTCGATGGCGGAGCGGATCGCGTCGGCTTCGGACGCCGTGACTTCCGTTCCCGCGCCGGCGGCGTTGCGCGCATTGGGACCGGTCTCGGCGTCGCCCGAGGATGCAGTCTGTCCCCGCTCCTTCCTGGAACGATCGATAAGCGCCTGCAGGTCGTTGAGGTCGGTGACAGGACGCCGTGGCTCATCTTTCTGCGTCCGCTTTACTCGCGGATCGTTGATCGTTTCCGGCGCCTCCGGCGTCGGCGGCGCCATCGACTGAGGCGCGCCTTCTGGCGCGAGTTCGGCTTCCTCTGCGGGATTTTCCGGCGGCGGCGGCGCGATGGCGGAGACGTTGGTCACATCGCCGATCACGATGTCGATCGGCACGATGGCGCTGGGCTCGGGGAGATCGCGGTCCCTGTCCGGCCAGGCGAGCAGCGTCGCCGCCGCGATCAGCGCGTGCGTGACAAGCGAGCCGATCCAGCCAGTTCGCATACCGGCTATTCTTTCTTGTTCCGGGACGGCTGATCGAGAGTGGCGGTCACGAGCCCGATATTGCGATAGCCGGCGGTGTTGATCTTCGCCATCACGCGAGCCACGGTGCCGTAATTCGACGATTCATCCGCGCGAATGAAGATGCGACTCTGATAGCCCTCCTTCGCGAGCGCCTCGAGACGCGCCAGCAACTGGTCCTCAGCCGTTTCCGCCTCCTGCAGGAACACACCCCCGTCCGCGCGGATGGAGATCGTCAGCGGCGCCTCTTCGGCGCTCAGCTGTTTGGCTTCGGTCTTCGGCAGGTCGAGCGGAATGCCCACGGTGAGCAAGGGTGCGGCCACCATGAACACGATCAGCAGCACCAGCATCACGTCCACGAAAGGCGTGACGTTGATCTCCGCGATTCGGCCCGAGCGGCGATGCCTGCCGCGCCGTCGCGATCCGCCGCCGGAAATGCTGGCCGCCATCAGACGCGCTCGCTGGCGCGGCGCGAGAAGCGCGCGGCGACTTCGTCAGTGAAGCTCTCGAGACGATCGGCGAGACGATCGAGATCGCCCGCGAACTTGTTGTAGAAAATGACCGCCGGGATCGCGGCTGCAAGGCCCAGCGCGGTGGCGATGAGCGCTTCGGCGATGCCGGGCGCCACGACCGTGAGATCGGTCTGCTTGTTCGATGCGATCGAGGTGAAGCTGTTCATGATGCCCCATACCGTGCCGAGGAGGCCGATGAAGGGCGTGGACGCGGCGATCGTCGCCAGCACGGGCAGGCCGCGGCCCGCGCGCGACAGTTCACGCTGCACGGCGGCGTCCATCAGACGGTCCGCGCGCTCCTGCGCCATCTGCACATGCGTGGGCGTCGCCATCATCCGTTCGGCGTCGCGCCATTCGCGCGCACCGGCGGCGAATACGCGCGCCATGGCGGCGCACGGCTTGTCGGAACCGCGATCATCAAGGTCGGCCACGTCGCGACCCGACCAGAACGCCTTCTCGAACTCCCGCGAGCACTTTTCCAGTTCGCCGAACTGACCCCACTTGTCGAACGCCACCGCCCAAGACCACAGCGACGCCAGCACCAGCATCGCCATGATGATCTGCACCACGGGATCGGCATTCGCGATGAGGCTGAAGATGGACAGGTTCTGCACCGCCGGTTCCATGCACGCTCCCGTAGTATGGCGGCGGTGATCCGCCGCGCCGTTTCACCCGACGCCGCACGGGGCGCCCGGCCTGATGCCCTCGTACGGGCCCCTCTGATACCCGCCATAGGCTATCAGCGGGGCCTTAGGCCCGAATAGTTTGACGAAATATGGACTCTCAGGCCTCGAGATACGGCTTGAGCCTCTGCAAGAGCAGGACCGGCGGCTTTCTTGGGCGCCCGTTGAGGGCGATACAGCAGGCCTCGACCGCCGCTGTGGCCAAGACGTCCGGCCCCCGCTTCAGGATCTGGGAGATGAATATCCGGGGGCCCTTGATGCGGTCGTAGCTGGAAACCACCACCAGCGCGTCGTCGATCCGGGCCGGTTTCACGAAATCGAGAGTGATGCGGTTCACAGCGAAGGCGGTCGGCGTTTCACCATCGAGCAGGTCAGTATGGGACACGCCGGCCAGCCGGAGATAGTCCGAACGCCCCCGCTCGAAATAGCGCAGGTAATTGGCGTGATAGACGACGCCGGAGAAGTCGGTGTCCTCGTAGTAGATGCGCACCGGCAGGAAATGGGCCCGCCCCTCAAAGCGCCCGGCGGTCGGAAGATCGATGGTCATGGGGCGTTAGTAGCGGCGGTGCGCGCCGGCCGCGAGGGCGGCCCGTTATCCCGCCATGCGCGGCCTTACGGCGGAAGAAAGTCATATTAGGCGTAACAGCCTGTTTGGCGGACCATACGCCTAGATCAGCACTTCCGGAGGCAGAACAGCCGGCGCCCTTTCTCCTTGCGTCGAGTGAGACGTCGCTTACGGCGCGACCTTGTCTTGCGTCTTCGAATTGAAGTCGCTCGCATCGTGGCGCTCGTGTAGCTGGCTTGATGGTTCGCCGTATGTGCGGTTTACCATGCGGCCACGCTTGGCGGCGGGGCGTTCGCCGATCTGGTCGGTCCAGCGGATGACGTTCTTGTATTCATGCACGGCCAGAAAATCCCCGCCCTCGTAGAGCAGACCTTTCACCAGCGAGCCATACCACGGCCAGATCGCCATGTCGGCGATGGTGTACTCGTCGCCCGCCATGAACTGGCGATCGGCAAGGTTGCGGTCGAGTACATCCAGCTGCCGTTTCACCTCCATCGAAAATCTATCGATCGCGTACTCGATCTTGAACGGCGCATACGCATAGAAGTGTCCGAAACCGCCGCCGAGATAGGGTGCCGAGCCCATCTGCCAGAACAGCCACGACAGCGTTTCCGCGCGCCTGGCCGCATCGTTCGGCAGGAAGGCGCCGAACTTCTCCGCGAGATAAACAAGGATAGCGCCCGACTCGAATATGCGTGTGGGCGTCGGTGTTGAACGATCAAGCAGTGCGGGAATTTTCGAGTTCGGATTCACGGACACAAATCCGCTGCTGAACTGGTCGCCGCTGCCGATGTTGATGAGCCAGGCGTCATACTCGGCACCGGAATGGCCGAGGGCCAGCAACTCCTCCAGCATCACCGTTACCTTCACCCCGTTTGGCGTCGCCAGCGAATAAAGTTGCAGCGGGTGCTCGCCCACTGGCAGGTCCTTATCGTGCGTGGCGCCGGCAATGGGGCGGTTGATGTTGGCGAACCGCCCGCCGCTTCCCTTGTTCCAGGTCCAGACCTTCGGCGGCGTGTATTCGGGGGTGTCGGTCATCGTCGGCGCTCCTGAGATTGGAGCCATGATATGGCGCCCAAGCGCGAAGGGACACCGCCGCCGGCGCTAAACCGATGCCCTCGCCCGACTTGCGCTAGCGCGCCTCAGCCCTCGTTCACCCACGCCTTGATCAGCTGGTGCGCAATCGCGAAGGGCGGCGGCGCGAAGACCTTGCGGCCGTCCGCCAGCGTGCCGCCGCCAGAGATCGCCGCGCGCGCTTCGTTACGGGTGAGCCAGACCGCTTCGTCGATCTCGTCCTGGTCCAGCGTCACCACATCGTGCGACACTTCGGCGATGAGGCCGATCATCAGCGAATGCGGGAACGGCCACGGCTGCGTGGAGTGATAGCGCACATCGACGGTTTCAAGGCCCACCTCCTCCTTAACCTCACGGGCGCACGCTTCTTCGAGACTCTCGCCCGGCTCCACGAAGCCCGCGAGCGCGGAGTACATGCCGCGCGGAAAGCGCGCCTGGCGCCCGAGACAGCAGCGATCGCCGAGCACCGGCAGCATGATCACGACGGGATCGACTTTGGGGAAATGTTCAGCCTTGCAAGCGGGACATTGCCGACGCCAACCGCCATCGGTGATGAACGTCGCCGCGCCACAGCTGGAACAATGGCCGTGACGGCCGTGCCATTCGTAAAGCGCGCGCGCACAGCCGAGGATGGCGGTCTCGCGATCGGCCAGACGCGCCGCGGCGGCGCGCATGTCCTCGAACGCGCCCATCTCGGCGATGATGGAGTCACCCGGATCGCGCGTCATTTCGGCGGCGAAGTATGGACGCCCGTGGTTATCGACTCCAAGAAATATCGTGTTCGCTTCAGGGCCGCACAGCGCATCGCGCGCCGCGCCCGCAAACCACACCACGCCTTCTTCGTTGCAGAACGGATTAAGGTTGCGAAGGAGCGCGAGCTGCGAGGCCTCGTGCGCCAGCGCATCAGCAAGCCATTCGCTGTCACGTCGCCGGAAGCCCGCCTTGTCGAGCGGATAGTCGGCGAAGGCGTTGGGGTTTCTCAACAGCGGCATGACAGTCCCTCAGCGGCCTCCCCGGTCAGATCCCGGCCTGCAAACCCCCGGTCTATAAACTCCTGGTCTATAAACTCCTGGTCTATAAACCGCGGGCGACCTGATCCACGCGCTCCATGTCCACCAGTCCCTGTGCGTTCGTCAATTCATCCATGGTCACCCCGCCCGTTCCTTCCAGCGCGAGCGCCACCCGGTTGCGCACGATGGTGATGGCGCGCGCGATGCCGGCGTTGCGGCTTTCTTCAGTGATGCGGAAGCGTTCGCCCTCCGCTGCGTACGCCAGATAGCCGTCGGCGTCGTGATGCGCGGGGCGCAGCGCCTGCTGGTCGGCGACCATCTTGGCTGCGCCTTCGGAGCCCACGTCGATCAGCAGCACGAAGAGGCGTTGGCGTCCGCGCTCATAGACCGATACCAGCGTCGCGCCGCTGATGCCGCCGGTGCCGCTGTTCTTGATGTTCATGCCCGCACGCACCCAGCCGCCTGGAATGGCGTCGGGCATGAGACGGCGGAATTTCTCAAGATCGATGGGCGCGGCGGGGTCGGCCGCCTTCACCGGCGCTGCAGCAGGAATGACGGGCGCGGCGACAGGCGCTGCGGCGCGCGGCGACGGGCCGACCACCGCAAAACATCCCGACAGCGTCATCAGCACAACACCCAGCACCGCGCACGCGGAGATCACGAACGCGGCGTAGGGCAAGGTGCGGTCGCCATCCGATTTCATCAGCAGCGGCAGGCCGCGATAGAGCGTGTAGAACGAAACGATGCCGACGACGCCCAGCAGCGAGATCGCCGGAATTAGCCCGAATGCGCCGGACAACCATAGGCCCGTGCCGGAATACGCCGCGAGCTTCAGCGCCGACATGAAATCGCGACGCCCGCCGAACGCGGGCGCCAGGCGGTCGATGATCCACGCCGTCGCCCACACGCCGCCAATCATGAAGATCGTGCCGACGAAGATGATCGAGAGCGCACGCACCGCCGACGGCGCGCTCGCCACACCCTCCACCCGCACGGGAAACGCCATCGAGCCAATGGTCTGCGCGAGAAAAAAGAACACGGTGAGCGGCAGAACCCAACGCACAAACAGCGCACGCAACGTGGGCCGCTCAGCGTCGATCCGACGCCATTCCTGGCTTGGCGCGAGAAGCAGCCCGCGCACCCGAGCCCAAAGCGTGGCGGCGGTCGGTCGGTCCAGCGGCCCCAAAGATGACCGGGCGTGCCCGCCCGGCGTCGATCCGGCGTCGGTCATGGCGAATCCTTTCCCCGGACTCCTAGCAACGCCCGCCCCGGTACGGGAGGGAAAAGGCTCAAGGACTCCTGCGAAAGCCGGCTCAGTTCTTCGCCATCGCTTCCAGACGCGCCGGACCGATGGCGTCGAAAGCGCCCTTCACTTCTTCGGGGCTCACATTCGCGCCGTCCACCGAGAGCATGAAGCGGCTCGCGATCATCTGGCCGTACTCCGCCGAATTGCTCGCGCGCGAGAACTTCTCGATGGTCATGCGCCCATCGACCGTGCGCACGCGTTCATAGCCGTCGGCGTTTTCAGTCGAGCTCTGCGCGCCAAACGCGCCAGCCATGCTGCCGAGCGCGCCCATCGAGCCCATGTCCACGAGCGACACGTCGATGCGCTTGTCGCCGTTCTCGTATTTGGCGCTCGCGCCGCCCATGCCGGCCGCTCCGCCGGTGGAAATCTCGGTACGCGTGAAGCCGCCGATGCGTTCCGGCAGCAAGCCCTTCAGGGCTTCCCCGTCGACGGCGCCGGAAGTAATCGTCAACGTGCCGTCGCCGGATTTCGCCGCTTCTTCCATCTGCTTGGCCGCTCGTTCCAGCGCGCCAATGTCGACCTTCGCGCCATTGACCTCGATTGACGCGCCCGAAGACGGGTCAGAACGCGACGCGCCCGGGAAACCCGCCGCAAACGGATTGGCGCCCTGCATCGGCATGATCGCATTGGTCAGCACGCCAAGAATGATCCACGCCACCAGCATGACGGCCACGACGCTCGCGGTGTATCCGGTCGTCTTGTCGGGCGCGGACTTCATCAGCACCGGCAGGCCCTTGTGCAGGATGAAGATGCTGTAGAGCCCGAGGATGCCGAGGAAGCCGAGGCCCGGGATCAGCTGGAACGCGCTCGCGAGGCAGACCGCAACCGCGGAATAAGCCGCCACCTTGAACGCTTGCAGTGCATTCTTCTGGCCGCCAAAATTCGTTGCAATCCCGTCGATCACGAGGCCCATGAGATAGGTCATGCCGAGCAGAGAAACGAACTGAACCGCAGCGCGCATGGCGCCTTCGAGCATCGGCAGCTTCATCACCGCGATGCCGGGGATGCCTGCGCCGAACACCGACAGCGACACAAACATGGCGACCGCAGGAATAATCGCGAGCGGCGCAAGCCAGCCGCTGAAAATCCCCTGGACGCTCGACGTCTCAGGCTCGATCCGCCGCCATTCCGCCGTCGGCGTGAGAATGAGCCCCTGCGCGCGGCTTATGATGTTGGAAGCAGCGCCAGGCGCGCCACCGGGTTCAATGACCGACATTCGACCTCTCCCGATTCCCTGTATTTTACTGATACCCTGTATTTTACTGATACCACGGGTGGCCCTCGTTGCGACCCCTCTTGCCAAATCACGAGCCGGCGGTCATGGTGATCCTCTGGGGACAGGACTTCGCCCGACGCTGGCTCACTTCGGCGGATCCACGGCATCCGTCGCCGCGTCGCGCTTGCGCTGCGGCAAAAGCTTCATGCCGAGGCTGAGCCCGGCGAGCATCAGACACACCGCGTTCGGCGCGAGTCAGAGGCCGCTGGCCGGACATGACGCAGTAGGCGAGCCAGAGCGCAAACGCAGCCACCGTGAGCGCATATATGCCGGCCGAAAGCCCACGTCGCGCGTACGCGCGACCTTGATGGCCTGCGGCGCAATACCGGCCATGGAAGCGACAGCCGCTGCCGCGCCGACGAGGGTGGCGGTGTCCATGGGGTAAGGACACGGGGCGCGCGCGCGAGGGTTCCCCGCGGGCGCGTTCGGACTTCACCCCCTGAACGGATCCCGCATCAAGATCACATCGTCCCGCTCCGGGCTGGTGCTCACGAGCGCGGCCGGGCACGAGATCAGCTCCTCGACGCGGCGGATGTACTTTATCGCGTTGGCGGGGAGGTCGCGGGAGGTGCGGACGCCTTTCGTGGACTGCGTCCAGCCTTCCATGGATTCGTAGATCGGCGCGACCGCCGCTTGTTCTTTCGCGCCGCTGGGCAGGTAATCGAGTTCGCGGTCGCCGAGCCTGTAGCCAATGCAGAGCTTGATCTCGGGAAAGCCGTCGAGCACGTCGAGCTTCGTCAGCGCGACGCCGTCGATGCCAGAGAGCGCGATGGACTGGCGCACGAGCACCGCGTCGAACCAGCCGCAGCGGCGCGCGCGGCCCGTGTTCACGCCGACTTCCTTGCCCACGTCGCCAAGCGTTTTTCCCACATCGTCGAACAGCTCCGTCGGGAACGGCCCTTCGCCGACGCGTGTGGTGTAGGCCTTCACGAGACCGAGCACATAGTTGATCGCATTCGGCCCGAGGCCCGAGCCCGCCGCCGCCTGCCCCGCCACGACGTTCGACGAGGTGACATACGGATAGGTGCCGTGGTCGACGTCCAGCAGCATGCCCTGCGCGCCTTCGAACAGAATCTTTTTCGAATCCCGCCGCTGCTGCTCGAGAACGCGCCACGCGACCTGCGCGTAAGGCAGCACTTTCGGCGCGACTTCGAGCAGTTCACGCTTCAGAGCGGCTGCGTCCACTTCCGGCAGTTCGAGCCCCCGCCGCAGCGAATTGTGGTGGGTGAGCAGACGGCTGATCTTCCACTCGAGCGTCGCTTCGTCGGAAAGGTCGGCTACGCGGATCGCGCGACGACCGACCTTGTCCTCATACGCCGGGCCGATGCCGCGCCCTGTCGTGCCGATGCGCGCCGCGCCGGCGGCGGCCTCGCGCGCGACATCGAGATCGCGGTGCAGCGGCAGGATCAGGCAGGCGTTGTCCGCCAGCACGAGATTGTCAGGCCCGATCGCGACCCCCTGCGCGCGCACCTTCTCGATCTCGCCCACGAGGTGCCACGGATCGACGACCACGCCATTGCCGATAACGGAGAGCTTGCCCTGCACGAGGCCCGACGGCAGCAGCGCGAGCTTGTAGGTCTGCCCGCCGACGACAAGCGTGTGCCCCGCATTGTGACCGCCCTGGAAGCGGACCACGACGTCTGCGCGATGGCAGAGCCAGTCGACGATCTTGCCTTTGCCTTCGTCGCCCCACTGGGCGCCGACCACGACGACGGATGACATGCGGGGACTCCGGTAAAGGATTTCAGACGAGGATGACGGTGTCGCTGTAGGCGGCGACCCTTGCATCGTGGGTGACGAGGCGCATGGGTTCGCTCAACGCCTGCGCGACGAGAAGCCTGTCAAACGGATCGCCGTGAAGCGCATGCAGCTTTTCGAGAAATAGTAAGTGTTCGCTGACAGCGGGCAATATGGCATAGCCGGCGACATCAAAATACTTGCGCGCGTCTCCGGCAGAAAAGTCGATTGAGTCTGGACCGGCGCGACGCAATGCATGCTTCATCGCGATTTCCCACAAGCTGATCACGCTGACGAAGACGGCATTTTGCGTATCCGCAATGAGCGTTCTCGCCTGCACGGAGAGGCGCTTGTTGTCCTCTATCGCCCAGATCGCGATGTGCGTGTCGAGCAGGAGCCTCACTCGCCCTCGCGCGGGGCGGTTGAATCGAGATACTCGGCGAGGAACATGTCCTCGATCTGCTTGTCGAGTGCGGGGTCAGGATAAGGCGTTTCCGCCCAGAGGCCCTTGGCGGCGCCTATGCGCACCCCGGCGGGCACGGCTTCCACCGGCACCAACCGCGCCGCCGGCTTGCCGTTGCGGGCGATGATGATCTCCTTTTCCGCGCCGGATTCGACCGCTTCTACGAGCTTGGACAGCGTCGTCTTAGCTTCGAGCATGTTGACGGTGGTCATGGGCGGCACCTTGGCTAAGGCTAGCTAATGTAACCCCGCCGCCGCTTTTCTTCAAGCGCTCAGCCGCCGAAGCGGTATGCGATGCGGACGCCCGCCTGGTCGGCGCCCTGATTGCGGCCGCTGCCGAGGATCTGGCCGTGGCTGTAGTGCGCATAGACGACCTCGCCCGCCCACCGCGCGCCGAATTCCCGCTGGAGAGCCAGCGTCGTACGGAACAGATCGCGCGAGCCGTAGAGGACGTTTTCGTCGGAAAACTGCAGCGCCTGCGGCGTCCCGTTCGGGAATGCGTTCTTCACTTCGCCGTCGTGGAGCGCGTAACCGAAGCCCGGCACGACGGCCCAGCCGTCGGCGAACTCGAACGTCCATTCCAGACCAATCGCCGCAAAGCTCGTGTCGCCGGAAACGTTCGGCGCAAGCGCCACATAGGGCTGAGGGCTGAACGCCCAGCCGAGAAAGCCGGGCGACTTGAAGTTCACCTGGATGTCGACGACGGGGCCGTCTTCCTTGTCGGCGTTCTTGCAGTTGGTGATGCAGATGTTATGCGCGAGCGCGCCCACCTTCACTTCCTCGAAGGCGCCGGCGCTGGCAGACTCAGCCAGCGCGGTTCCGCCCAGTGTCACGCCGGCGGCGGCAAGCGCCATGAAGGCCACGCGATTCATCGACAGCTCCCCACTGATTTGCCCGCAACCTAACGAAACGGACAGGCGAAAGCGAGGGGCCCTATCCGCCCTCCCCCCGCGGGCGGGGAAGGGACAGACTGAGCACAGAAGTCAGGGTGAGGGTGCATGAGACCTGTGCTCCGTCACCTTGCGAGCCCTCACCGTGACCGCTTTCGCGGTCTATCCCTTTCCCGCCAGCGGGAGAGGGATAGAGACTCAGAATGCCAGCACCCGCACATACCGCACCTGCGGCAGCGCCTTGATGGCGGTGAGCACCTTGTCGGGCAGGGTCTGGTCGATGCCCACGAGCGCCACGGCGTCCTCGCCGGCCGCCACTCGGCCGAGATTGAACGTCGCAATGTTCACCAGCGCCTCGCCAAGCATGGTGCCCAGCGCGCCGATGAAGCCCGGCTTGTCGGAGTTGTTGACGTAGAGCATCAGCGGGTGGAACGCTGCTTCGAGACTCATGCCTTTTACCTCCACGATCTTCGGACCGCCAGCGATCACCGCGCCCGCCACCGTGCGCCAGCTGCCCCCGGTCTTCACCTTGATACGGATGACGCTGTCGTATGTCGGCGAGATTTCGCGCTTCGATTCCGTCATCGACGTGCCGCGTTCCTTCAGCACCGCGGGCGCCGAGACCATGTTCACTTCCGCCAGCATCGGACGCAGCAGACCCGCGAGCGCCGCGGCCGTCAGCGGTTTCACATTCATCGCCGCCACGTGGCCCTCGTATTCGATCTCCACGGCCTCCAGATCGTCATCGACGATCTGCCCCGCGAACATGCCGAGCTTTTCTGCAAGCGCGGCGAACGGCTTCAGGCGCGGCGCTTCCTCGGCCGTGATCGACGGCATATTGAGCGCGTTTGTGACCGCGCCGGAAATCAGATAGTCGGCCATCTGCTCGGCGACCTGCAGTGCGACGTTCTCCTGCGCTTCCGAAGTGGACGCGCCGAGGTGCGGGGTCGCGACAAGGTTCGGCGCGCCGAACAGCGCGTTTTCCTTCGCTGGCTCCTGCGTGAACACATCGAAGCCCGCCGCCGCGACGTGGCCGCTTTCGAGCGCAGCGCGCAGCGCGACCTCATCGACGAGCCCGCCGCGCGCCGCGTTGACGATGATGACGCCCTTCTTGGTCTTCGCGATATTCTCGGCGGAGAGAATGTTCTTGGTCTTCTCCGTCATCGGGGTGTGCAGCGAAATGAAGTCCGCCCGCGCGAGCAGGTCATCCAGCTCCACCTTTTCCACGCCGATCTCGATCGCGCGTTCCGGCGACAGAAAGGGATCGTAGGCGATCACCTTCATCTTCAGGCCGAGGCCGCGCTCGGCCACCAGCGATCCGATGTTGCCGCAGCCGATGAGGCCGAGCGTCTTGGCGTAGAGCTCCACGCCCATGAAGCGGTTCTTCTCCCACTTGCCGGCCTGTGTGGACGCGTCTGCAGCGCCGAGCTGGCGGGCTGCGGCGAAGAGGAGCGCGATGGCGTGTTCGGCGGTGGTGATCGAATTGCCGAAGGGGGTGTTCATCACCACGATGCCCTTGGCGGTTGCGGCGGGAATATCGACGTTGTCGACACCGATGCCCGCGCGGCCGATGACCTTGAGGTTCGTCGCGGCGGCGATGATGTCCGACTTCACCTTCGTCGCCGAGCGGATCGCCAGACCATCGTAATTGCCGATGATCTCTTTCAGCTTCGCAGAATCCGGCCCAAGCTGCGGCTGGAAATCCACCTCGATACCGCGTGAGCGAAAAATTTCCACGGCGGCGGGGCTGAGTTCGTCACTGATCAGAACTTTCGGCATGGTGTTCTCCTGGAACGCGGGCGGCCTCGCCCGCGCGGTGTTCTTCAATTCGTGAGAGGTTGCGCTGCACGGTCGACGCGGGCGGGGCCGCCCGCGCTCCAAGTCATGAGCGCGTCTCCCAGTCAGCGCGTGTGAGTTGGTGTACGAGACAATCATCTTCGCCGAACATGCGGCGGCCGACGACGGTGAAACCGATACGCTGGTAGAAGCGATGCGCGTCCGTGTTGGTGTTGAGCGGATCGATGACGATGCCGATCACTTCTGGATTGGCGAAGCAACTCTCGAGCGCGAGACGCATCATCTCCGTGCCAATGCCGCGATCGCGATCGACGACGTCGCCAATCCAGATGTCGATGGCGCGGAGGTTCGGCGGGCATTCGCCCCAGTAATGCGTGGGCTCCCAATGCGGATCGATGATCTGCATCGCGCCGACGGGACGGCCGTCTTCTTCAGCAATGTAGTAGGCCCACACGTCCGAAAACGTCGCGACTTCCTCGGCCCAGTCGGATCCGAACGCGGCTTCCGCGTCCGGATCGTCGCTGCTACAGGCAATCACGCCGGGATCGCGATCCCAGAGTTCGAGGATCGCGACGTCATCGAGCGTGGCGGGGCGAAGTGTGATCGTCATGAGCACCTCATTCCCTTCTCCCTCGCGAGGCGGAGAGGGCGGCCGCGAAGCTGTCGGATGAGGGGGTTTGGGGCAGAGCGCGTGATGACGCCGCCGAGCTCAATCCCGCACGACGCCCCTCACCCGCGCGTGTTCGCGCACGACCTCTTCCCCTCGAGGGGGAGAGGTGTGGTCGCTTCTCGTTCCCAAACATCAGAGATCAGCCGCAACCGTCGCAAACGCCCACTCGATCCACGGCACGAGCGCTTCCACATCGCTCGTCTCGATGGTCGCGCCGCACCAGACCCGCAGGCCCGGCGGCGCCGTGCGATAGTTCGCGGCGTCCACCGCAACGCCTTCTTTCTCAAGAAGATCGTTGAGCTTCTTCGCAAACGCCGCCTTCGCGTCCTCATCGAGCGCGGTCACGCGCGGATCGACGATGGCGAGGCACACGCCGGTGTTGGACCATATGGCTTCACTCTCCGCGAGCGGCGCGATCCATGGCGTCTTCGCCGCCCAGTCGTAGAGCACCTTCGCGTTCGCATCGGCGCGCGCGTGGAGCGCCTTCAGGCCGCCGATGCTTTCGCCCCATTTCAGCGTGTCGAGATAGTCTTCCGTAGCGAGCAGCGACGGCGTGTTGATCGTCGCGCCCTCGAAGAGCTCGGCGTCCAGCTTACCCTTCTTGGTCATGCGGAAGATTTTCGGCAGCGGACGATCCGGTTCGAAACTTTCCAGACGCGCGACAGCGCGCGGGGAAAGAATGATCATGCCGTGGGCGGCCTCGCCGCCCATCACCTTCTGCCAAGAATAGGTGACCACATCGCATTTCGACCAGTCGATCGGTTGCGCGAACGCTGCCGAGGTACAGTCGTTAATGGTGATGCCTTTGCGGTCTGCGGCGATCCAGTCGAAGTTCGGAATCTTCGCGCCCGATGTCGTGCCGTTCTGCGTGAAGATGATGTCGGCATTTTTCCGCGCCTTCGACAGATCCGGCAGCGCGCCGTAGGGGCGGCCCACATGGAGCGCGGCGTCGATCTTCAGCGCCTTCGCATCCGTGACCCACTCCTCGCCGAAACTTTCCCAGGCGAAGACATCGACGGGCCGTTCGCCCAGCATCGACCACATGGCCATTTCCACCGCGCCGGTATCGGACGCGGGCACAATGGCGATCTTGAAGTCCGCAGGCACTTCAAGCAGCGCGCGCGTGCGGTCGATCGCTTCCTTGAGCTTGGCCTTGCCCGCTTTCGAGCGGTGCGACCGACCGAGCGCAGCGCCTTCCAGCGCAGCCAAACTCCAGCCAGGACGTTTTTTGGTGGGGCCCGAGGAAAATCGGGGATCAGCCGGCTTTACCGCCGGCTTCGGCGGAGCATTGCTCGTCATGTTTAACCATCCTCACAGATGGACGTCCGCCGGTGGGAGCGGATGGCCCGCGCCGTGTGTGATAGGCTTGGCTTGAAACGTCAACGAAAAACGATGACCTGAGTCACCGCCGCATCATGGGACCGCGCGCGGCGCCGGCGTCCGGTCCTCGCCACGCCCGAGCACGTCATCCCGCGTGTCTGGAGATGCCTCCGGTACGGGCGGCAAGTCTTCACCTCGCCGCTTGTAACTCAGCCGCATCGTTTTGAGCGTAAGGCGAGAACGCGCCGCCCTGCCTTGTGGCGCGCGTGCAGCGAGGGTCGGTGTCGTCTTTCGCTCCAGACTGACCCTGGCCGCGTCAATCTCGCCTTGCCGGTGCGGGATCAGGTCGGACAGCCCTGAACTCAGTCTTGAAAAAATGAACCACCTCAATCTCGATGGGGCTGTGAAATGAATCCGTGTCCGATCGCCCCACGCTCTCGATCTCTTCGGCGACGTTCTCCCAGACGTTCTCCCAGACGATCTCCCAGACGATCTCCCAGACGATCTCCCAGACGATCTCCCAGACGATCGCATCGGCGCTGCGATCGCGCAGCGCCTCGGCCTGAGCTTCGGCCTGAGCTTCGGCCTGAGCTTCGGCCCGAGCTTCTGCCTGAGCTTCTGCCCAGGCAGTGAGGTCGCGTTCGTAAAGGTGATCGATCGCCTGGCGGACAAGCCTAGCACAACCGCGCGGATGGCGCGAGGATGCGCGCAAACGGGTGTCGATGACACGGGATATGTCCGGTTTTTGTAGCAAGGGATTTGTCCGGTTTTGGCCGGAGGGATCGCGGTGCTGCAGGAGGTTCGGATGGCCAGGATCGTTGAGGCGATCGGTCGGGTTCGG
>Ga0247843_1006355_pt1 | contig 15497 bp, 15 predicted proteins | sample LaCruzMarch2017__FD_192420 | JGI IMG/M metagenome (GOLD analysis project Ga0247843, IMG submission 192420) | Freshwater microbial communities from meromictic Lake La Cruz, Castile-La Mancha, Spain - LaCruzMarch2017_8m | ecosystem: Environmental > Aquatic > Freshwater > Lake | place: Spain... | reverse complement strand
GGCCGTAGTACGGGAGATCCCGCCGGTTTTCGGGGACTTTTAATCGAAGTAAGCAGTGAGCAGTATGCAGTTTGCCGTAGGCAGTAAGCTCGAAGTAACCGCTAACCGCCCACCGCCTACTGCCCACAAAAAAAGTAAGCAGTTGGCTGTTGGCAGCGAGAAGTAAGCTCGAAGTAACCACTAACTGCCTACTGGCTACTGCCTACCAAAAATGGGGGTTTTAAAATGAAATATGACTTATCGATAATCGGCCTAGGGTACGTCGGCTTGCCGCTGGCTTTGCAATTCGCAAAATCTGGCTGTCGCGTGTTGGGGATGGACATCGATCCCGGTAAAGTGGAGGAGATTGAAGCGGGGCGCAGTTATATACGACATATTCCGGCAGAAGACGTGGCTGCGCAGGTCAAAGCTGGTCGATTTTCAGCTTCGTCTGATTTTTCTTTGGTGAAAGAGTCAGAGGCGATCGTGATCTGTGTGCCTACGCCTCTGAATAAAAATCGGGAACCGGATATTTCATACATACTAAAGACTGGAGAAGCCATAGCGCCACACTTGAAAACTAATGGTGGAAGGAAAAAGTTGGAAGGGGACATGCGGAAGAAGTTGGTGGTGTTGGAGTCAACGACGTATCCGGGAACAACGGATGAGGATCTTAGGGAGGTTTTGGAAAAGGGAAGTGGATTAAAGGCGGGAGTGGATTTTCATCTCGCGTTTTCGCCGGAACGGGAGGATCCGGGCAATCCACAAAGTAAAGTCGCCGAGATTCCCAAGGTTATCGGTGGTCTGACGCCGGCTTGCTTGGAGCGGGCCAAGGAGTTGTATGAAAGAGCCATCAAGAAACTGGTGCCAGTCAGTTCCACACGCGCTGCAGAGGCCACTAAGCTGATGGAGAACATCTTTCGTTCCGTGAACATCGCATTGGTCAATGAGCTGAAGATTATTTATGGATCGATGGGAATCGATATTTGGGAAGTAATTGAGGCGGCCAAGACCAAGCCGTTCGGCTATATGCCGTTTTATCCGGGTCCTGGCTTGGGTGGGCACTGTATTCCCATCGATCCCTTCTACCTTACTTGGAAAGCCCGAGAATATGGTCATACCACCCGCTTTATTGAGTTGGCCGGGGAGATTAACACCGCCATGCCTGATCATGTCGTGGCGAAAGTGGGTGAGGCACTCAATACCGTGGGGAAGCCGATCAAGGGCTCAAAAATCCTGTTGCTTGGATTGGCCTACAAGGCAGATGTGGATGACGACCGCGAAAGCCCTAGCTATATTCTGATCGAAAAACTAGAAGACAAAGGTGCGAAGGTAGTTTACCACGACCCCTATGTCCCAGCGATCAGGCCAAGCCGAGAGCATTTCCACCTAGCTGGTCGAAAATCAGCCCCGATCGACACTGAATGCGATATACTTCTCATTTCCACAGCTCACGGCCCGTTCAAAACTTATGACTTTTCCAAGTTGAAGGTACCTTTGGTGGATACGAGAAACTGCCTAGAACCAATAAAACGGCCGAAATTGTATTTTCGCGCATAATTGTTGATGAGCAGATTAATTTGGGCTTTAGCAAGCAAGTGGAAAGCCACCTCCAGCCGCCATCCGCATAATCTTTACTAAAGTTTTTGTCATGAAGAACCTCTATTACGAATCTGTTAAGCGAAAAATGAGGCGTCAGCCTAAAACTTGGCTCGTGACGGGCTGTGCCGGCTTCATCGGGTCCCATTTAATTGAGACACTATTAAATCTAAATCAAAAAGTTGTTGGATTGGACAATTTTGCAACGGGGCATCGAAAAAACATGAACATTGTTCGAAAATCTGTAGGAGAGAAAGCTTGGAGACGTTTTTATTTTATTAAGGGAGACATTCGTAAGCCAAAAGACTGTTCCAAGGCTTTTGGCATTCGCCGTCCTTCTTTAGCATCTCGCTCGAAGGATTCGATAAATCGCCGAAAAAAATCAAAGATTGATATAGTCCTCCACCAAGCCGCTTTGGGCAGTGTACCTCGCTCAATTAAGGATCCGTTGAGCACCCATGAAGTAAACGTTACGGGATTTGTGAACATGCTGATCGCGACTCGAGATGCGGGGGTGAGGCGTTTTGTGTATGCTTCCTCGAGTTCGGTCTATGGCGATAGCCCTGTTTTGCCAAAACGGGAAGACAGGATTGGCAGGCAGCTTTCACCGTACGCCGTTTCCAAATACGCAAACGAGCTGTATGCGGGGGTTTTTGCGAAATGTTACGGATTGGAGACTATAGGGTTGCGGTACTTTAATGTGTTTGGGCCACGTCAGGATCCGAACGGGCCTTATGCCGCGGTGATTCCGCGATGGATTGCCGCAATCAAGAAAGACCAGCCAGTGCATATTTACGGGGATGGAAAGACGAGTCGGGACTTCTGTTATGTTGACAACGTCGTCCAGGCCAACCTCCTTGCCGGGCTGACAAAAAACAAAAAGGCATTTAATACTTTTTATAACGTTGCCTGCGGAACACGCACCTCGCTAAATAAGTTATACTTTATAATTTTAAACGCCTTCCGAAAGGTCCAGCACCCAGAACACAGTACCCGGAGCGCTAGTAGTTATCATGCGGTGAGCCGTGGGCGGTTAGATATAAAAAACCGCAAATTGCCCACCGCCAACCAATCTCAAAAATCAATTCTTGTTTCCAAAAAGGTTTATTTAAAGTTTAGAATGGGAGACATCCGCCACTCTTTAGCCGATACTTTCAAAGCTCGTAAAAAATTCGGCTATCGGCCCTCAGTTCAAGCTGAAGATGGCATCGTAAATGTCCGGGCGTCGAGTGATTAAACATTCAAAAAGCTGTTTTCTCAGGGATGTGCCGAAGGTTCGGGGTGCGGAGTAATGAATACTGAACTGATCTTTAACCCAGCACCCAGCACCCTGAACCCAACACCCTCAGCGCAGCACTCAAGGCCCTCAACTTTCAACGTAAAAGCAAAATCAAAGTAGTAAACAAAGTATTAAACCGTCATTTTTGACTGCGGTCTCGACAGCCGCTTTTCCGGTGGAACCCTCCTTAAGCCAAGCGCATGATCGAGATCGGAGACCGGTCGATCCCGTTGAACATCCTAAAAATTATTCTGCCCATGATGTGAATGAGTTCATCATCTTATGCGGCTAAACAACTTATCTGATCGGAATAACGCATCATTCTTGGTGCCTCGATTTCGCATGGAAAGGGCTAGCTGATCGATGCTCAAGAAACTGTTCATGGCCCTCGGGCTTGAGGTTCGCAGGCGCAACGTCAAGAGCAGCGACTCCCTGCGCCTAGCGCACATGATGCGTTCGCTGCGTATTGACACGGTGGTTGACGTCGGGGCGAATGCGGGGCGCTATGGACGCTCGATCCGGTCTGGCGGGTTTGCAGGGCGAATCCTCAGCGTCGAGCCGCTAGCGGATGCTCACCGACTGCTGTCCGAGCGGGCAGCTTCGGACTCCAATTGGGACGTGTATCAACGATGCGCCGTGACGCCGACCGGTGAAGCTGCGACTCTCCGCATCAGTGCTGACGGCGTATCGAGTTCGCTCATGGAACTGAGTGCAGCAGGGAGTGGAGTTGCGCCATCGGCCGCGGCCGTGGGCGCCGAACGTGTCCCTGGTGTTGCGCTCAACATGCTCCTGGCCGAAGCGTGTACTGGCGGCGCCCGATGCTGGCTGAAGCTCGACGTTCAGGGGCTGGAGAGTGATCTCCTTGCGACCGCGGATCTCAGCCAGCCCGGTTTGGTGGCCGTCCAGGCGGAAGCGTCGTTTGTCGAGCTGTATCGCGGCCAGCAGCTCTTCGACAGCCTGCTCGGGCTGCTCAACCGTCATGGATTCTCTGTTTGGGCCGTCCTCCCTGGCTTCAGCGACATGCGCTCCGGCCGGATGCTGCAGGCAGACTTTGTGGCCGTTCGCGAGGCCGGCGGGTGAGCCCCCGAACCACTGGTCGAGGCATTCGTGTTACGTTCATGGGGCTTGAATCCGCGCGACGCAGAGGCGCAGTTGTCGGGATGGTGTGCAACGCGATCAACGCGTCGATCGGCTTCGTGTTCGTCCCCGAGTACATACGCCAGCTCGGCGTCGAGAATATGGCGTATGTCGGATTGCTCACCTCGATGCTCGCGCTGGCATCCGTCCTGGACTTCGGGCTGGGCAGCGCTGTATCGCTGCGCATCGCTTCGGCCGCCCAGCCCGGCAGACTAGTTGGGCACGATGCGGCCTCCGTTCGGCGGCTACTGCTGTGGACCAGCCTGGTTTCGATGGCGATCGCTGCGGCGGGGATCCTAATGCGGGGGCCGTTAGCTTCTTGGCTCTTCCCGGCTGGATCGCGCGTCCCCGAGGCAGCCGGCCTCATTGCCGCTCTCAGCGGACTCTGCCTCGCATCCCGTATGGCGGAGGGCGTTGCCCGTGGCGGGATGGTCGCGGCGGGATTCCAGGCCCGTTCGGCGATGTTCGCCGCCGGCTTCGCCGTCGTGCGTGTTGTCGGCGCGGCGCTCCTTCTGAAGCTTCCCGGCATGGATCTGTCCGCATTCGTCGTCTGGAACGCACTCGTCCTCGGTGCATCTGCGCTCAACGCCATGGTGCAACTTTTGACCCTTGTACGAGCCGGATCCGTCGGTCCGTCGGACGGCCCGCAGTCCGTCCGCTTGCGCCGCTTTGCCGCAGGAGCGTTCGCCACGTCGGCTATGGGGGTGCTCGCAACACAGATGGACAGGATCTACCTGCAGGGACGAGTTCCGGAGTCTGAGATGGCCGCATACTGCATCGCGGCAGCCGTGCTTTCCGTGCGCGGGATGTTCGTCGGGCCCATGCTTCAGGCCTTCATCCCATCGATGACCCGCCATCTTGCGAAGCCAGGAAGCGCGTCCGCGCAGGACCACTTCGACCGCTTTTCCCACGTGCTGGCCTTTGTTCTCATTCCTCCTCTGCTCATTCTCGCGCTCATGCCGGACAGATTCCTGTTCGCGTGGACCGCAAACACCGAGGTCGCTGCGGAGGGGGCCGTTAGCCTTCGAGCACTGTCGATCGCGGCCATCCTCAATGTGCTATCCGCAATCGTGCACGCGCTGGAACTGGCAGCCGGACGGACCACCCAGGGACTGCGATTCGCCGCATGCGCGTGCGTCACCTGCTGGATGGTGCTGGTGCTGCTGATCGATCGCCTCGGGGCGGCGGCTGGCGGCGTCGCCCACATCGTGATCTACTCGATGTACCTGACCGTCTTCGCTCCCCGCGTGCTCTCCTCCCAATTCGGACGATCCATATGGCGCTGGATGGCAGGCGTGGCGTGGCTTCCGGTGTGCGCTGCCCTTGGGGCAGCGGGGCTCTCGAGCCTCTGGCTGGACGGCTCGCACTCGCGGTCGGGCGACCTGCTTCGCATCGCAGTTCCGATTGTGGCAGCATGGGTAGCATGCATGCCGTTTCTGGCACGACGCGTTCGCCTCAAAGCGACGCCCCGAGGTCCTCAAGGCCTAGAGCCGCACTCATGAAGCGCTTCATCAATCGTCTCAAGAACATGCGGCTGCGCTGGCACATGCGTGCTCTGCGCAGGCGCTGCCTCGCGTGTTCGATTCAGTCGGTCACCGTGCCGGCCGGGCCGTGCTCGGTCGAGGTTCCCTTGCGCTCCGACCTGCTGGACCTGCTCGCCCGCGGTCGCTTCGAGGTGGACCACTTCCGCGCCATGTCCGCACTGGTGCGAGCGGGTGATACCTGCATCGATGTAGGCGCCAATGTCGGCTTGGTATCGCTCGAGCTGTCCCGTCTGGTCGGCCCCGCTGGATGCGTCCTGGCATTCGAGCCGGAGCCCACAACCTTTCGGATTCTCACGGCGAATCTGGCGCGTAACGGCCTGGGCCATGTCCGGGGATTCAACATGGCGGTTTCTGACCAGGCCGGCTCAGCCACGCTTGAGCTTCCAGCCGGGAGGTCTGAGTATGGATCGCTTGCCAGAGTCGTTCATCCGTCGGCAGGCGACGGCCCGCGTTCCCGCGCTCGAGTCGAGGTCGAATCGCTCGACAATGTGGCGATGCCGCTGCTAACAGGCTGCCGCCTAATTAAAATAGACACTGAGGGACATGAATTGCACGTCCTCCGGGGGGCCTCACGGCTAATCGCGCTTTGGCGTCCGTACCTCTCGATTGAGATTGTGCCATCACTCCTCGCCTCGCACGGGAGTTCGTCGGACGCATTGATCAGCCTGCTCGCATCATGGGGATATTTGGTGAAAGCCTTGGACGGCTCGGCAATCAACGTTGCACGGCTCGGGGACCCGGGTTACCATCAATTCATGGCTGAACCCGGTTGAATGAGGACGAGAATCGGCGCTTCGGGTACGTGTGAAGATTGACATGCTAGGTTGTCTTAAAATCTCGCTATTGCGATTGCTACAGCCGTGGTTCCGGTCTACCCCCAGCTTCCAGACGGACGTGTACCGCCGCCATACGTCCAGGAGGCTGGAACACCTCGCGTCCCTTGGCCTTGAGGTAGCCGGGAAAAGTGTGCTGGAGTTGGGTGCAGGTATTGGCGAGCACACCGGCTTCTACCTCGATCGCGGCTGTCCTGTTCTTGCCACTGACGCGCGCCCGGAAAATGTTTCGACGCTCAGGCAGCGCTTCCTGAACTGCCGAGTCGATCGGATTGATCTCGATGGGGGCGGCGCGATGCTGCTTGAGCGTTTCGATGTTGTCCATGCATACGGGCTACTCTATCACGTGAGGGATCCGGAATCGGCAATTCGGTTCATGTCCTCGTGTTGTGATGGGATGCTTCTTTTGGAGACGGTGGTGCACCCATCGTCCGACGGCCCAAACCCCGTGGGGGAAGACGCGCGTGACCCCACGCAGGCAGCTTACGGGCTCGGCTGCCGACCTGGCCGGCGCTGGCTTTTCCAGGTGTTGCAATCGCACTTTAGACACGTATACGTGCCGATCACCCAGCCTCGCCACGAGGAGTTTCCGCTCGACTGGGATGCCGTACGGCCTGCAAAACATGCACGCGCTATATTCGTGTGTTCCAGATCCCCGCTGCTCCTGTCGTCCCTAAGCGAGGAACTTGTCTCGCGCCACCGTCCGCAGACGTGAATGGCAAGACCGGCCCAACAACCACCGAAGTGATTTATGAGTCATATGCCCTTTTTAAGAGGTGTCAGCTTTATTGGAAGTGACCTTCCCTTGCTGTTGAGTCCGTAGTTGGCGAAAGCAGCGGCTTCTTGAGAAAAACTGTCTCAAGTTCATTGAGAAATTATGGCCCCGTACATTCTGACCCCGTTAAATTCGCTGAAGTCGGCCAGTGGGAATGCGGCCTGCTGATAACCCATATTCCTAACAAAGGTGATCGAATCAAGACGGGTTCAAGGCCAGAAAAAACCCGAATCTCATGCTGCTTTACCAGAGATCGGGAGTAGGTCACCTCGGTCGTCCGTGCAGATTGAAGCACTGATGACTCAGTTGGTGCGTCAGGTGGTGAGATGCGCGACCGTTATGGCTGGAAACTTCGGATCGTATACAAAAGTGGAAAGGCTATTAACATGCCGGAATGCCAAATCCCGTACCGGCTCGTCGTAGAGTTTGTGAAGCGCCAACCCCCTCGGGTCATCAGGTTGGTATCGGCTGCCTACATGAAAAAGAAAACTTGGACTTGCCAAAAGGGATAGTACTGCCTGAAGTTCGTCGCTAATGACATGTCCTATTTAGGGGACAATAAGCCTAGACAAGGGAAAGCATGCATTAGCAGTCCCGCTACTGGAGCCCTTGCACATCGCTCAAGCTACACGCTTCAGTTCATGTACGTCCTGATTACCGATTTGGTGCGGCATGGCTATCGATCGGAAATTGTGATCACAGGTGTAACGGAGCACGCGCGTCCGCGAGTGAACACTTTAATGCGGAGTGCCTGGAGATCGACCGTCGAGGAAAAGTCTGAAAAAAATCGCCGACCTCATCATCGCAACGTGGACTTGGAGGCTGTTGCGTGAGTTGCGACCGGCAATCGTGATCGCAGCGGCTATCAGTCTGATTCTCTAACAAATCCCCGAAGTGCAAAGATAAAAAATTCATCTATGTATTGCCTTGCTTCTATTTCTCGGTTTTATGTCGCGACTTGAGCCAGCATTAAACGGCATGCTTTGAATGGGTTTTTGGCCGCTCTTTCAGCGTGCCATGCGAACATCGCCCGCGTTGTAAAAAACTGCAATATTGACACTCGTAAGTCAACGGCACGTTTGAGTTGTTGTTTAGCGAGATTCAACCACGACAAAAAAATCGGGTGCCAATTTTGATTGCACCAATGCCTCGCCGGAACCTGATGCTCACAACTGCTTGGGGTGTTCCGTAGGAGTGAGTTACAGTATTTAAATTGAGTGTTTACAGCCCGTTGAAAACTCTAATCATTTCACACTTCAAAGGCTTTTGCGAATCAAGCAAAATGCTATATTTTTGAGCTTAACTTTATTAGTAATCATGTACTCCAAGGATTTGCTATTTTGGCTAATTCAAAAATACAAAACCGCTGATCACTTATTCGAGGGCTTTCTTGACTCCTTCGCGCCCGGAAAGTTTTTCAAGGTCGATATAGGGGCTTGCAGTCGGGCGACTTGGCGTGCCAACGAAAAGTCTCAGTTGCTGTACCCTTTCATCGACGGCGTCTAAATGCACGTTGTTCTAGTTCGTGATTCTCGGGCGCTGCTTGAAGAAAAAGTGGATGTCCTCAGGAGAGCCAGCAAGATGAATACCTTCGGATTCTGTCTGCAAAATGCCGAGCAGCGCTACTGCACGATGAGGATTCAAGACGCTCGCCCCGCGAAAAAATGATGACGGGATGCTTCCGCCAAAAACCAAGAAGGATTCGGCAAAATATTTTTCACGAAATTGAGGAAAGATATTAAAACATCTTCACAAAAAGAGGCATGTGCCTCAAATTGCTGTAAGACTGCGCCTCAGTCATTGATTGCCTTCCCATCACGGGTCGCTGCGGTCGTTTGCTGCCACAACAGAGTATCTAAGACTCTGGCGTGCATCCTCAGATTCTTGGTGTCTGCACGAGAGGCTGGTGTGGAGGGGATCGTGTACCTGGTAGACGATGGGTCATCGGATGGGACTTCCGACGCGGTGCGGTCGGATTTTGGCGAAAGCGTCAGGATCATTCCGGGTGATGGTAAGTTGTATTGGACAGGGGGTACAGCACTGGGCGCACGGCATGCGCTGGCGGCTGGTGAAAACATGATGCTCATTTTGAATGATGATACTAGCCTGAAACCTTCGGCAATTAAAATTTTGCTAAACGATAGGTGTCGGGTCAAGGAATTTAATTCAGGTATAGATGGGGTAGTAGCTGGAGTTGTTGCCGACGAAGAAGGCGGGCGCATCACCTATGGTGGGGTTGTGCGCAGCTCATTCTTTTTCCCACTCAGGTTTCGGCAGGCTGGTGTTTGCGGGATGCCGTTCCGATGTGCAACTATGAATGGCAACGTTGTTTTGATCCCCGCAGAAACCTGGCGTTTGATCGGCGGTCTTGACGAGAACATGCCTCATCGTGCGGCTGATTTCGATCTCGGGCTGCGGTTGAGCCGGGCTGGAATACCCGTTTACCAGAGTTCGCAGATCGTCGGGATTTGCCCCAGGAACAGGTTCAAAGCCGGGCGCGAGCCCGGGCTTTCGCTTGGAAAGCGTTTCTTAAGGTCTTTCGGCATGAAGGGATCTTTGCCGCGTACCGTCCTGCGTTATTCCTTCCGACATGGCGGCAGTCTCGCGCCCCTTTGGGCGATGCAGGAGTTCGCCTCCGCAGCTATAAGTGCCGTTCGAGCCCATTGCTCCATTTGGCCAAGAGCACAAGCCATTTCAAATCCCGTGATCGTGTCGAAAATTATCTACTGCGTGGACTTCGAGCCCTCGCTTTCGGCAGGAAAGAACCGTGCAACCAAACACAAAGTAAATGCATTGCGTAGGATCGGGGTGGAAGTAGACCTGCATTTCCCGAAGCCGATAAGATTTTTGCCAAGGCTTGTGCGATCGTTGCTCTCAGAACTGAGTGCAATGCGCGCGGTCTGGTCTTCGCTTCCGGCTTCGACTGCGATAGTTAGCCGCGGGTGTTCGGGAATCTTGGCATGGGCCCTTGCATGCGCGCGAGATATCGCGTCCGTCCGTGAGATCCATGGCTTAACCTCTGAGGAGGTGCGTTTGCTCGATCGATCTCGGCTCTGGCGATTCGCCCATTGGCCCTTGTTCGGCCTTTCACGCATGTTGGACGCAAGCGCGGATATTCGAATCTATAACAATGGCATGCTCCTTCATGCGGTCGAGAGCGTAGATGGTGTTGGTATGGCGGTCGTCGTGCCAAACGGAAGTGCTGTGTCCGCTCATGCTGCCTGTGAGATGGGGGCTGCACGGAAACATTTTGGGCTTCCCCAGAACCCTCTCATTATCGCATTTGTGGGCTCGGCTTCACCATGGCATGGAGTTAACAGCTTGGGGCCGCTTCAGCGTGAGTTCGACAGGCAAGGGTTGCCGGTTGCTATTGTCTCAGGCGGAGGGCCGGTGGGTGGCTTGGGGCCAAATGGTCGCTCTATCTCGCCACTTGATGAAAATGGTTGTAACCTACTAATACGTGCTGCCAATGCGTGTCTATTACCATCTGGTTTTGGGCGAACTAGCCCCGGGAGCCCCTTGAAACTCTACGACTACTTGGCTAATGGACGTGCCGTGATTGCACAGGAGGGGCTAGAGGAATACGGAGATAAAGTCGTGCCTTTTGGTGTAGGACTTGAGGTTGACTTTCGGAATCCGCAATCTGCAGCGCGACAAATCTTCGATTACGTCGCAACCTTGGATCTCATTGTCATCGAAGAGCGTTGTCTAAAGCTCGCAAAAAACGATTACTCCTGGGAAGCCAGAGTCAGTAAATGGTTGCTTGCGATCAAGGCTTCTCGGGCATGATGCCTTCTAGCCTTGGCTTGAGCATTGGAGGGGCTAGATTTACAAAGCGGGTGGCGTGTGGTTTGAGCTTCCTCGTGGTATTACTCGTGGTGTTGCGCCCGCACCCCGAGACCAGTAACGCGTGGATCGATGTATTTGCGTGCGATGTTGTTTTGGCCCCGATCTTCGCCGGGCTATGGGGGCTGCAGGTCCTAATAAAAGGATTTAATCTGTCGACCGTCATACCTGTTGCACTCGTCGCTTCACTAACGAGTGTCATCGCATTCAGTGGTGACCTCGTGGGTGCCCAGCGCGTGGCAACACTTATTTATCTGGTGACAGCGCTGCAATCATTGTTGTGGATGCTTGCCAGTCAGCCCGTCGCGGCACGGTATATGCGGAGAACTCTCCATGTTGCTTTTTTAGTGTCTTTCATAATTGCCGTGGCCCAAGCTGTAGAGATTAATCCGTTTGGTGCCATCGCATCATTGTTCGGGCAAGCCAAGCTAAAGGCAGTGAGCTCATCTACCTTGCGGGTGTTTGGTAGTTACTACAACGCCAATTGGGCAGGGTGCGCGGCCTGTTGTTGGCTTTCGCTGATTTGGCTCGAGCTGACTTCAGAATCGAATAGGAGGGCGCTGTGGGTATGTCTGGGACTAATTGCACTGGGTTATGTTGCCATGACAGGATCACGGAGCGCAGGGATCTCAACGGCCGTGCTTCTGGCCTTCGCACTAGCTTGGCTCGCTTGGTCTCGGAAAGGGATGGCGATTGTCGTCCTGTGTATTGGAGCGACGGCGGCCTTACTATCGCTTGCCGGGGACTCAGGTTGGATTGTCGATAAATTTGAATCCACTCGATGGGCGACCATCATTCAGTTCGAAGAGCAGGCATCTTTTAAAGAAAGGCTCACTGCCTGGGGTCAGGCGATCGATGTCTGGAGATCATCGCCGTACATGGGGGCAGGTAAACTACCGGAAGATCAGCTCCCGCACAATTCCCTGCTAAGCGTTTTATGTTCCGTTGGGGCAGTTGGCGCTGCTGCACTATTAACATCTCTGGTATTCATCGTGAGACCATATTTGCATAGGCGAGCTCCAGGGCTCTGGTGGCTTGGATCAATATCCGCTATCATAATATGTTTCTCAACCGGAGATTTCATCTGGTCGACGCAGGTCTCCCTTACCGTGATTCTTTTAGTTTGTTGCGGTGCGTCAACTATCCCATCTAGAGCCCGCTCAAGCAGGCTGCTTAAAAGGGAACTATAGATCGCTGCTCAAACAAATCTGCAATGTACTCGACTCAGTACTGCTCGTTGACAGAGCAGGCGTAAAACATAAGTCAGCTTGTGGCTGTCTGGCCATTGTTGAAAATTCGTAAAACTCGCCCGCGCCTTTGGCAAGTCAGTTCGTTCATATTCGGGCTCATCTATCGAAAGCCGTGTGCCCTAAGTGCATATTGTAGGAGGCATCGATCAACTCCACGGTCGACTTATACGCGAAATCGGGATTTTCGTAGCCCTCGTGCTCAAGGAGTTCGTGGGAGAGCATTTTAAAAAGGCTCGATTACCAGGTCATCTAATCAGAGCGTGAGACTCATGCTGCGTTGTAGGCCTTGCTTGGTCGCTTTCTTCTCTAATTAAGGCCACCTTAAGTGCTGCCGCGGTCTTAGATCAAGATGACGACCCTCGGAATTCCGTGCCCTATTTGCCTTATGATAATTTTTTTAAGGTTGACCAAGCCGTCATGGCGGTGGGCCTAAGGACGCGGGTGCCCTTCCTTGATGAAAGAATCACTCATTTCGCCTGGCGCTTACCTGCTGGTTTTAAAATTCAGGTTAAAAATGGGAAATGATTTTGCGGCAACTGTTGCATCTATGTTCCAGTTGCCTTCGTTGCGAGATCCAGTCAAGGTTTCGGCATTCTTGGCGGGTATTGGTTAAGGGGGCTATTACGCGAAGGGGCTGAGTACCTGCCTTCTCCAAAAGAACTTTCGGCGGATGGTTTGTTGGACGCGCAGGCGATTCGCATCATGTGGGTGGGGTATCTTTCCGGACGCAACCGTCAATATGCCTTTTGGCCGGGTTTGATGTACCAGGCTTGGAAAAGGAATTGGTGTGAATCTATACCGTGCCAACCATGTCTTTAATTCACGGGATAATCAAATCCAAACCTCACACCCCGCGTTAGCGAGTAAATTGAAAACGAAAAGTAACATAAATTTAAGGATTCGCCTCAATTAAACGGGTTCTGTTTTTGGTAAGTGAGGATTGGTATTTCGCCAGTCACCGGATGGAGTTAGCCCGGGCGCTTCACCGGAAAAAATGGCTGGTGGGGGTGGCATGCACCTGTGGGCCGGCAGCCCGGCGCATTCGACGGGAGGGCTTTTCGGTTTTTCCAGTCGAATTTTGCCGAGAAAGTTTGAATCCTTGGGCGGTTTTCCGCTCCCTTAGCCAAATCCGTAAGGCTGTATGTGAATTCCGACCTGATCTGCTCGCGGCTGTGGCACTTCGGCCTATTCTTCTTGTTCCCCTCATGAGAACCGGCCCCACCCCGGCGACCGTCAATCTGCTGAACGGTCTAGGATCACTGGCCAGCGGCGCCCACCTTCCCCTCTGGTTGCGGCCAGCCTCCTGGTGGCTTAGGAGCCTGCTCGGGTTTGCCATTTCGAGGGCCAACTGTTGGACGGTAACCCAGAATGAGGCCGATTATCAGGAAGCACGCCACTTGGCTGGAAAGGCATCTGCACGGGTCCTAAAAATTCTCGGCACGGGAATTTCGTTTCCCCTACGGCCTCTAGTCGCCCGGCCAGCCCATGGGCGTACACGCTTTCTTTTTGTGGGGCGGCTTCTGCGAGACAAGGGAATCCTCGAACTGCTGGAGGCTTTTGTCCGGATCAGCAAAAGGCACCCCGATACTTTTCTTGAGGTGATCGGAACGATCGATCCCGCCAATCCGGCGAGCCTAACTCTTAGGGAATTGAAAGCCTGGGAGGATATTCCAAAGGTTTCCTGGCTTGGGCACCGCAAAGACGTCCCGGAGCGAATGAAGGCGGCCGATTGTGTGGTGATTCCCTCCTACCGGGAGGGGCTTCCCCGGGTTCTGCTGGAGGCGGCCGCCGCGGCGCGTCCTGTTATCGTGTCAGATATCCCCGGATGCCGGGAGCTAGTAGATCCAGAGAAAACCGGTTTGATCGTTGCTCCCCGCAATGTCTCCGAACTCGCGACAGCCATGGAGCAGATTCACCTCCAGCCGGCTTTCAGGAAAAGGCTCGCCCTGGGGTTGTTCCGAAAAGTGAAAAAAAAATGCTCCATTGCGCATATCGGCAAAGCTTACGAAAACCTGTTCCGAAGAGCCTTGGGAGCAAGGCATTCGAGAGAATGAGCGGCCCAAGGGTGCACCGGTTGTTTTCTGGGCGTTTGACCTGTCGCCGAAAACACTTGCGGCCATTGGCGTTGTGCGCTTCCCGATGTTGTTGGGCTGGGTCGGGCATTTGGTGAAGTTTATTTATGAGCGCTGTACATTGATGCTGGGTCAATCGCGCACCTTTCTGGCGAGCATTGCCAAGTATTGTTCAGATACGCAGAAGATCTGTTATTTTCCCAGCTGGGCAGAAAAGGTATTTATGAAGCCTGATTTGGTGCCAGCGCGTGAGGTGCCCGTGCTGAAGGGTGTATTCAATGTGCTTTGCGCCGGCAATATTGGAGAGGCGTAGGACCTGCCTGCGGTTTTAGAGGCTTCCGACTACCCGAAACACGACGCCGCTATCCGTTGGCTGATTATTGGCGAGGGGCGAAAGTCCGATTGGCTTCTAAAAAAGGCGGCGCGCCGTGGACTACAGGCCAAGGTGTTGTTATTGGGCAGGTTTCCCCTGGAGCGCATGCCTTCTTTTTATGCGCATGCAGATGCGTTGCTGTTTTGTTGAAAAAAGACCCGGTGTTCAGCTTGACCATCCTAGGCAAACTGCAGTCTTACTTGATGGCCGGAGTGCCAATTCTGGGGATGCTGGATGGTGAGGGGGCAAAGGTCATCACAAAGGCGAATGCAGGCTTGGTCTGTGCAGCGGGCGATGCTAGTAGGCTTGCCGCTGCGGTACTACAAATGGTAGCCATGCAAACTGAACAACGGCATCAGCTTGGTGCGAATGGCCGTGCTTTTGCTCAAAAGGAGTTCGGTCGCGGGCTGCTGATGGACCGATTGGAAGAGCTGCTCCACGAAGCCGTAGACATTTATAAGCAACCGAAGGTGATGGCGTGATTTTAGTTACGGGTGCAACAGGCTTTGTTGGCAATGCAGTCGTCCAACGCTTGCTGGCTCACGATGCTTTACAGCGGGTGGTGGTGGCTGTGCGCCGGCATGGGCTGCAATGGCCAGAACAAGTGGTACCCTGCGTGACGGGCGACTTGCAGCCCGTTACCGACTGGTCACTCGCTGTTAACGACGTGTGCGCTGTGGTGCACTGCGCCGCACGGGTCCACGTCATGCAAGATACCGATACCGATCCGCTAACTGCCTTTCGCGCCGTCAACTTACAAGGAACTTTGAACCTGGCCCGCCAAGCTGCCGCCGCAGGGGTAAAACGATT
>Ga0247843_1006354_pt1 | contig 15497 bp, 10 predicted proteins | sample LaCruzMarch2017__FD_192420 | JGI IMG/M metagenome (GOLD analysis project Ga0247843, IMG submission 192420) | Freshwater microbial communities from meromictic Lake La Cruz, Castile-La Mancha, Spain - LaCruzMarch2017_8m | ecosystem: Environmental > Aquatic > Freshwater > Lake | place: Spain... | reverse complement strand
CTTTAAAATCAATGGGGAGATAGTGCTTGGCATCTACCGAGGTTTGAATGTTGTAGGCTACTTCGGTGATGTGGTTTCGGGTAATCATTTGCCGACTGTCGGGATCGGAGGTAGAGATTTGGGTGGCTCCGCTTTCCTGTAGTTCTTGCTGCAAGTGCTCGTATTTACTGCGCTGCTTCAGGTATTTTTTGATTTGCTGTTGGGACTCCGCTTTGGAAACGGCATCGCCGTCTTCATTGGCCAACTCAAGGTTGTACTGCTCCAGCTTTTCATCGATGCGCTTTAGGTGCAAATCAATTTTCTTGGGATTAAAATTGTTCTTCTTGCTGTCCTGTCCTACGAAGCACCAAAACCCTGCTTGATCTTATTTGCTGTTGTGTACAGTGCTTCATTTTCATCGTCCGAGTTTGAGGTACGTCCCGAAGTAGAATCCTGAAAAGTCGAGATTGATTGGATATTGTCCAAGTACTTCCCAGTCTTTACCCAGTCTGTCTTTTACTGTTTTTGTTCTAAAATATTGGTAGCCAAAACGTATTCCTAATGTTGTAAATAAAGGAGATTTTGTAAAATCGTATTCCGCTTTTATACCAACCTGACCTTGAAAATCTCTACTTGAAAAGTATTCGTAAAAAGAACCTATTGGCAAGGTTTCGTAGCGCATATCCGCGACAACTTTTGAAAATCCAATTCCTCCATTTAATTCTATTCCAAAATGAAATCTGTTTAAAGTGTTATCCTTGTTGTGAAATTTAAGCAAATGACTCACATACAAAGCAGTATTTATACCAACTGAAATGGCTTCTGTGCGTAATTCAAAACTGCCTCTGTGTTCTTGTATTGGCCATCCAAAGTCATCTGTTTCAATAAATAATGGACGAGATGTTGAATTCCCGTACTGAAAGCTACCATGCAAGCCAAAGTCAAATAAGCCGATTGGCTTGTAGTTTATACTAAATCGGAATTGCTGACCTGATTTGATGTAGTCTTGCAACAAATTAATATGGGGTTTAATGGCAAAAGAATCAATATAAAATTCATTGAGTTTCCCCATAGAATAGCTGTTAACTCCGTAACCAAATTCAAATGAAAGACGGTTTTGGTTGACTTGTGCTTTCATAGTTCCGCACAAAAGCGAGAGTGTAATTATGATTATATTTTTCATTTTAGTCCAATTCAATTTTTGTTTCCTGTAAAGTTCCTAAGTCAATTAAATAAATACTTGATTTTTCAATTATTGCACCAGTAGGTTGTCCATCTGTGTTTAATTCTAAACGGCTATCAACTCTTTCGCCAATTAAAAATTTCCCATCGGCAGAACAGGAAATTGTTTCGTAGCGTTTGCTGTTACAAAAAGGAATTAAAAGTGTTAGTTTTCCATTTTTGGTATTTAACTTGTATAACCCATTGTTGTAAAATGAAACATAAGCATCTTGAGCGTTATTGCTTATAGTTAACCCAGTTAAACCTGCATAATCGGGTTTGTCTAAAGATAATATCTCAGTTGATTCAGGATGTGGAGGAAAAACGAGTGCAGTTTTACCGATACAAAATTTACCATTCACTATGGTTTTTGAAAAAAGTAAATTATTCGTAGAAATTTCGTTTAATGTTGAGTAACCTTGGTTTACTCCTGTGTTCATTAAAATTGTATCTGTTGTTAAGCCATTTAGAGACCTTTTCAAGAAAAAATGGGGGACGCCTAAAACTGGAGAATGTGCCCAATACAAATTTTCTCCGCTTGAATCCCAAACAGGGTCGTAATTTGCAGTTGTTGTAGTAAATTGTTTCAAACTGTCGCCATTTTCTTTAACTATAAAAATGTGGTCAACATAATAAGCATTAATTCGTGTGAAAGCTATCCAACCTCCTGTATTCCATTTGGGTTGCCTCCCTATTTTGTGATTGTTACTTTGATACAATATAGTTTTCTGCTTTGTGCTAATGTTATATTTTACAAGTTGGAAACTATTTTGCGAATAATCTTGAAAGTGAAACACAAATTCATTTTGATTATTTGGGTTGAAGCAAGGTTGCTTAAACATAAATGTTTCAGAAACATAATAAGATTGTAGTAGCATCGGAAAAGCGTAACATTCTGAATCTTCTCCCAAATCAATGGGAGGTGTCTCGTCTTTACGACAAGACACCAAACCCAAAATTATTAGGAGAATGAGTAAATTATATGATCTCATTCTACTCAAAGTTTAATTTTTAATTATTCGTTTAGAAATCTTAGTTTCACCTGCTTTGATGTTGCACAAGTACAACCCATTTGACAGATTAGAAACGTTCAAAGTAATTGACTGAAATCCATTCGGTAAATTACCAAGATTATGGGAGGCGACAACTCTACCAGTTGCATCAAGTATTTCTAAAGAAACTTCAGTTACATCAAGTAAATTGAAATCAATGGTGATTTGATTGTTTGTTGGATTTGGGTGGATATTAACCCCAAAATCTAACTCATTTTCATCAATTCCTGTAACAGAATTATCTTTAACGTAAAGAGAATATGCTGTTTTTAGTTGGCTTGGTGGTGCAGGAATCCACTTATTGACTGTTTGACTATTACTGTTTATAAGAATATGCCAACAAAAAGTTGACGTTGAAACTGATGCTACATTTTGATTTATAGTTGTCGTGAAATTAAAAAAAGTTTCACCAGTTATGGGGATTGCTGCTGCAACTCCCACACTCGAACTATATCTAGGCCAGTGGCTTATTACAGTTTGGTTTGGAGCAAAAATATCAATGAATGTGTATGTAACTTGGTATCTATCAGCCAAATAGTTCCCTGCTGGAACGTCATTTGTATTATTTGCCACGATTACCTGTAAACCACTTGCCGTTGTTTGGAGTGGTGAGGCCTGTCCGCCTGAATGTTTAATAAAGTATTGAGGCAACATCAATCTTTCAAGCACAAAATCAGCGTTTATCCTGCCGTGTCCAGTTTCTTGATCATACCCCGCAGGAAGAACGTCTGTTTTAAAACTTTGTAGGAAAACCTCAATATCTTCAGGTGCTAAGTTGTTTGGATAACCATTGTTTGTGTGATGTTGACTATGCAATAAAGCCGAGACACCTGCTGCGTGAGGCGCGGCAAATGAAGTACCATTTCTATTATAACTATATCCAGAATTGTTATTATGGTCAAGAGTAGCATATATGTCACTTGAACCTGGAGCAACAACATCAAGATTATTACCATAAACAGAAAAACCTGCTCTACTACCAAAAGCATCATTTGCACCAACTTTTAACACCCTCTCATCTTTGTATGAGGCAGGATAGTTAACACAAGTAACTGTTTGACAAGGCGCTTGTGGATAATTTCCACTTGCAGCAACAAACAAGCAACTTTGCTCATAACAAGATTTGACAGCATTTTGTAATGTTGTTGAATTATAAATTGAACCCCAACTATGATTTTGTATATGCAACCCAAAACCATAGCCTGTATTTGGATTATGCACCGCTCCTTCTACAATTGCAGGTGCCGCAATAGAATGTAATACCGAAACAACTTGTCCGGGAGATAACGGAACATATACAGGAATACCCATAGAAAACAATTGGCAACCAGTATTTCCTTGTTGTACATCACCCCCAGCGACTCCCGCAATGCCAATATTATTGTTACGTAATGCTCCAATTATACCTGCAACAGCAGTTCCGTGTCCATGGGGGTCAGGCTCAGTTTGATTTGAAGGGTGAATATTGTTGTAATAATCCCAGCCTCCTTCAATTTTGCTTCCAGTCCAAGAACCATTACCAAAGTCTTCGTGTCGCCAATTAATTCCTGAATCATAAACACCAACCTTTGTATAGTTTTGACCAACCTGTTTATCCCAACCATTTTCAACATTAATTCCGTGTGTTGGATTAAACAAACCCGTTTGTTGCGTTAAATAAAGAGGGTCATTTGGTGCTGCGAAAATTTCGCCAATAAAATTAGGTTCTGCGTAATGTATTACAGGATATAGTGTTGAAAGGCTGTCGGCAACTTGTTGTTCTGTGTAATTTTCAGGGAAGAAAACCGAAAGCGTAGCCCAAAAATCATCAATTCTAATCGTATCGCCCAAGCGAGTTACCGAAATGGTGTCGGCAGTGGTCATTCGTCTGAAAATTTTATAGGTTTCCAATCGACTTACATCCATTTGTAATTTATTACTAATTTCAGTAAGTGTGTTCTGAGTAACAAAATCCCTCAATGTACCAGCTTCAAACTCTTTTTTGTCAATTGCAGAGTGAATGACTGCATCTCTATCAAAACGAATAATTACTTCACCTCTGTTGTGTGAAGCAACACCATTTAACATTACGGGATCAAATGATTTTTCGTAGCGAGCATACTTAACAGTTCGGGTTTTAAAATTTCCTCCTTGTACCTCTGTTTGTCCAACTACAATATAATTGCCGTCCAAATCAATTGCAATCGCAGTTGGTTTGTCGTTTAATCCGTGAGGACCATTATAGCTAACTTGTGCAAACAATTCTCCGCTAGGATTATATGCAAGAGTAACATAGTCAGAATTATTTGTATTGCGTGCTGCTCCTGTGACGAAAATATTGTCGCTCGCATCAATTACAAGTTGTATAGCTTCATCGTCAAGGTTGGCAAGTCCGTTAAATTCTCTTGACCATTGCAATACACCTGATGAATTGTATTTTAGCAATGCATAATTTTTTTCCTCATTAGGGTTGGAAATAAACCCTGCTACATAAACATTTCCTTGAGAATCTGTTTTTACCCCAAAACCTTTATCGTCTGCACCAAATCCGTCAAAATGTTCTTCCCATATAATGTTTAGTTGGTTATCAAGCTTGTAAACACTAATGTCATAGCCTGTACCTTGATTAACAACTGCACCTGTAACGTAAATGTTGCCTGAATTGTCAATGGAAAGGTCATAAACTTCGTCAACCCCACTTGTTGCATTACCGTTGCTTCTTCTTACATTAAGCTCTGTACCTGTTGAAGCATCGTAAACTATTGTGGCAAGTTCCCAACGATTTGGAGAAACACTTATCTGGCTTCCGCCTGATACATAAACGTTTGTTCCATCAAATCTAATTTGACTCGCAACATCATTTAACTGTGCGTAATCGTAACGTTTCTCCCAAACTTGATTTCCGTTAGAAGAATTTAATCTTAGCGTAACGTAGTCGGACATTGTATTGTTGCCAAAACTACCACCTGTTACATAAATGCTACCATTGTTGTCTCCAACAATTGCTGTACCTGCGTCTTGAGGCAGAGGGGAAGCACCATTGTTGTAATAGTAAGTCCACTGCAAGACACCGCTACTGTTGTATTTTAGTACAACGAGGTCAAAGTTGTCGTTTGCATTTTGGATGGATGTTCCAGTTACATAAACATTGTAGTTGTTGTCAACAAAAATGTCGGCTGCCATATCGTCCATATTTGCAGCACCGTTAAAGGTCTGTTGCCAAAGCAAATTTCCGTCACGGTCAAACTTTTGAACGATGATGTCATTGTTATTATTTGTGTTCAAAGTAGAACCTGCAACATAGACGTTTCTATAGTTGTCAGTTGTAGTTGCATTTCGGTAAAATACTGCCATTTCACCGCCTTCTCTTGTCCATACTTCGGAAAGGAATGTTTGTCCTTGACCAAATACTGTGAAGTTTAATGTAATGGTCAGAGTTAAAACTGCTATGTTTTGTATTAACTTTTTCATTGTTTTACTATATAAATTTACAAAAAAACTGTTTGATATTCCTTGAAACTCTTTGTTGGGTTTCTTTTTCAAAGTCCGTTCAAGGTCAGGGAGGCCCTTTTTTGTGCCTTTCCAAAATTTTTTTGGCTATCAATATGTTTCTTCTTTGTCGCACCATCGTGTCTTTTATAGCATTGTACACAACTCGCTTATAGGCGCTACAATCCTTCCCCAATCCTTCCAATTTGGTTGTATAGGCGAAAGTCCATTCAGCGTTGTTGCATTTTGATCTCGGCCTTGCTTTTCCAGGGCGCTTACTCCAAACCCGCCCCCAATAACCCATTCCCATCCCATTCCAGGGCGGTAACAAGTCAAATTGCTAAGCATGAACTCATCCATAATTTTTCCAAATGTTCCGGTTCAACTACCACCTGCAATCCCGCCGCCAAAGCAACTAGAATTTCAAGTACAAATCCAATCCGGGTTGGTTTAACAACGTTTCCATTCCAAACATACAAGGGCCGTTTGAATTTACCAAGCTTTGGGTTGTTTTTTTACCTTGGGTTGATAAGCGTTGTGGCAGGTGTTTGTTTTCAACAACTCCGATTTACGAGCCTTTGCGGAGTATGACTGAAAGCTATTTTCAGTTGTATTTTTTGTTTGAGGACCTGTTTTTTATGCGGGACAGTGGCTTTCGCAACGCGGTTTTAAGCCGCATGGAATAGGGAGGGCGCTGAAAACTTGTTATTGTTTCGTTAAGTATTTTGCTCAAGGTTTTTTGACATCGTACATTCGTAGCTATGAAAATACTATTGTGGACCTCGCGCCTGATTGTAGGCACCATTTTCATTTTGTCGGGCTTGATAAAGGCCAACGACCCCTACGGGTTTTCGTACAAACTGGGGGAGTATTTTGAAGTTTTTGCCCACGACCTAACCCACAAAACCGATATGGTTTTAACGGAAGACGGGGAAAAAATGAAAAACGAACCCTGCGCCGAGGCGTTTAAAGATGCCCTATATGCAAAAGAAGAGGTCCGCATGGAGGAATCAGAGTATGCCGCCGGAGTGCCATTTCTGTTGACGGTGTTTTCGCTGTTCGAGAAAAACGCGCTGGCCTTGGCCATTTTTATTTGTGTGCTCGAAATTGCCTTGGGCTTGGCCCTGCTGCATGGGGTGTATTTGCGGTGGAGCGCTTGGTTGCTGCTGCTGCTCACCGTTTTCTTCTCCTTCCTTACCTTTTATTCGGCGTACTTTGAAAAAGTAACCGATTGCGGCTGCTTTGGCGATGCCCTGAAACTGACGCCCTGGCAGTCCTTTTACAAGGACATCTTTTTGTTGGTCTTTATTTTACCCTTGTTTATTAAGCAGTCGGCTTTGGCCAAGGCAAAAGAAAGCAACGCCTCACGCCTTGCTATGCTGTCGGCCTCGGCCCTAGGAATGGCAGCCCTGTGCGGTTTGCAGTTCGATTGGTGGCTGCCCGCCGTTTTGTTGGGCGTATTTCATTTGCTGTTTGAAGCCAGCAGGGCTTGGAAACCGAAAAGCGGGGCGCATTGGGGTATGGTAGCGGCCTTGCTCCTTTCAACCGGATTTTCAGTGTATTGTTCTGCCTACGAACCCCTTAAAGATTACCGCGCTTGGGCCATTGGAAAAGACATTCGCGAAGGCGCTGAATTTACTCCCGACCGGGTGGCCGTTCAAATGGTGTACGTTCGCAAAAGCGATTGCCTTGAAGTGCGGCAACCCACCGACAATTGGGATTGGCTTGATTCGACCTTCGAGGCCACCCATTTGTTTTGGAAGCAAGACCAAACCGTACTTGAAAAAGGAAAAGAGCCGGGCATTAAAGACATTACCCTGCGCGACCCCTACACCGGCGAAGAATTCCGCGACAGCCTATTTAATTCAAAAGGATTCGTGCTGCTGGGCGTGTTTAATCACCTGACCGAAGCCTCTGAATCGGTCATTGAGGCACAAAAAGCCTTGATTCCCGTGGCTCGAAACAGCGGGGTGCTGTATTTGTTGGCGGCTCCAGAATTTGACGAGGTGTTGAATGAGTATAAAAACGAGAATCAAATGGACATTCCTGTTTGCTTTAACGACGAAAAAGCCTTGAAAACCATTTTGCGCAGCAACGGAGGATTGGTGTTGATTCAAAACGGCAAGGTGATTGGGAAATGGGCGGCCCGCAGCTTGCCCTCGCCCGAAGCCTTATCCAGTTTGCTGCAACGTTGAAGCGCATCGCCGGCATATTCGGTAAAAGCATTTTGTATGCCTTAGGAAGCGCAACCTTGCTCTCCTTTTTGTTTTTTGGCTTGCTGAACAGCCGCGATCAAGCGGTGTATGAATTGGCAGGACAGCAAACCGACTCGGCAACCATTGCCGCCCTTAAAACGGAATTGCGCATGGATTTGCCTTTGTGGCAGCAGGTGGCCTGGTACATGAACGACCTAAGCCCTTTGGGACTTAAGTGCGGTACGGACCGAGCCTGTGCTTGGGGACTAAAATGGCCTTCCTTAGGAAAAAGCTATCAAACCGGCAGGCAGGTGGGCGATATTGTTGCTTCGGCCTTTCCCGCCACCCTAATCCTGGCATTGGCTTCGATGCTGATGGCGGGAATCTTTGGTATTTCATTGGGCTTTGTAGCGGCTAAAAACGAAAACCGGTGGTGGGAAAAGGGATTGCTTGGCCTAAGTACGGCAGGCATGGCCTTGCCCAGTTTTTTTTCGGCCATTCTTGTGGCCTGGCTGTTTGGGTATGTGCTCAGGGAGTTCACCGGCTTGCCCCCCTGGGGTAGTTTGTACAGCATTGACAACCTGACCGGAGAACGGCATTTGGCCCTACCCCATTTGATTTTGCCGGCCCTTACCTTGGGCATTCGTCCCCTGTCGGTGATGCTGCAAATGACCAAAAACACCTTGCTATCAAACCGATCGGTGTTGTTTGTTCGCACCGCCGAAGCCAAGGGTTTAACTCAAAGTCGAGTTTGGTTTGTGCATTTGTTGCGGGCCTCGCTGGGGCCCGTATGGACCTCGTTTACCGGTTGGTTTGGCAGTTTGCTGGCCGGGGCGGTGTTTGTGGAATACATTTTTGGCTGGAAAGGATTAGGAAGGGAATTGGTGGTGGGCATTCAAACCATGGATTATCCGGTGGTGATGGGTTGCATTGTTACCACATCGGCTTTGTTTGCTTTGCTGAATGGCCTTACCGATTTGGGGCATGAATGGCTGGACCCGCAGCGGCGCCGGTAGAGACGCAATATATTGCGTTGGTTTGGAGACGCAAGATATTGCGTCTCTACGTTGACGCCATGGGACACGCAGGATGTTGCGTCGTTTTGGAGACGCAAGATATTGCGTCTCTACCGGCCTTTTAAATTCCGAACCGCCGGCAAAAAAATGCCGTGCATGGCATCAAATTGGATTTTCACCCTTTCTAAAAATTCGGGGCTGGCCAGGCGCTTTATTTCATCGGTGTCGGCAGCCATTTCGGTGGTGAATTTATACACCTGCTCGTAGGGCCCCGCCTCGATGCGCAGCAGCCATTTGTCGTTCATTTTTAGAATGGAAATCCGAAATTCATCGTGGGGAATGGTGTCAACGATTCTCATACAGCAGGGTTAAATTCAAGCAAGGCCCGGTACAGTTTGTTGGTGGGCAATCCCATTATGGTGTAAAAATCTCCTTCGATGCGTTCGATGCAAGCCATGCCAAACCATTCTTGAATGCCATAGGCTCCGGCTTTGTCAAAGGGCTGGGCGGCATCCACATAGAATTCAATTTCGGCCAAGTTCAAGCTGCGCACACGGACCTTTGCCGTATCGGTAAAGCTGTGCAATCCGTTTTTGTGGCCCAAGCAAACGGCGGTACTTACCTGATGGGTTTGGCCTTGCAAGGCCATCAGCATGCCTATGGCCTGCTGCCGGTTGGCGGGTTTCCCAAACAGGGTGTTGTCTTTCCAAACCACGGTATCGGCCGTTATGACCAATAGCTTTGGATCGGCATCAAGCACATCTTGAAAAGCCTGGGCTTTGCTTCGGCACAGCCATTCTGCCACTTCGTTCACCGGCATAGCAGGCAGGTTTTCTTCGTCGATGGGGCGCACCAAAACCTGGAAGTCAAATCCCAATTGCTGCAGCAGTTCTTGGCGGCGGGGCGAGGCAGAACCCAAAACCAAGGAAAAGGGAAAGGCGGACAGGGCGGGGTTTTTCATGGCATTAAGGACGTAGAAAGCAAAGATAAAGGATCAGCAGCCCCAACAGCATAAAAGCCTTTAGCAGGAACGACAGCCGTTTGTAGTTCCGGTCAAACAAAACAAAGGGCAAAGGCAAAACAAAAGCCATTCCAATAAGGACGGGCGACCTTGCGCTGCGCCAAAGAAAATACGACAAGGCCGACAGGCCCAACAAAGAAAGAGCGGCCAACAGGCGGTACAACCAAGCCGGCGGCAGGGCATACCGAAGGGGTTTGTGCTGTGCATCGCCGGCTTGGTCTTGCAGGCTTTTTGCCAACTCACGGGCAAAATGCACAAGGGCTACGGCGGTGTAGGCCCACATTTTTTGCTGAAGTTGAAGGGGGCCCGTGTGGATCAACAAAAACATGCAGAATGCCATGATGCACGACAGCCAAGCATTGCCAAGAATCGGGAAATATTGAAGCCAAGAATTGTACAGCCAAAGGGCCAGGGCCAAGGCCACCAAACCCAATACCTGGGGAGTTGAATCAACCATGCCCAGAAAAATCAGAAAAAGGGCAAAGCCCAAAAACAAAAGCAGAACGCCCAGTCGGCGGTTTTCTTTGCTTTGAAAGGGATTGGTGTTGGGGCGGTTTAGGGCGTCGGCCCGAAAATCGCGGAGGTCGTTGTGCAGGTTGCCCATGACCATTAACATCAGCAGGCAAGCAAACAAAGGGCTACCCAGCATGAACGGAGAAACGATCCAAGCGGCAAGGGCCAAAAAACCGAGGTTTAATGGACGAAGGGTGGAAATCCAGGGAAGTGGGGGAAATAATTTCATGCGATAGGCCAACACAAAGAAACAAAGATAAAGGACTTATGCGGCCGCGGGCGGGATTGAAGAGGCTAGCCCGCAACGGCAAGGGGGCGGGCGGCGCGCGCAAAAAAGAGCGACCTTGGGAGCTCCTTTTTTTGCCGCTGCCGCCGGGCCCCTTGCCGGCGGACTAGCCCTGAAAGCCCGGAACCCGCCCCCCAAAAAAACCAGAACCGTACACCTAAAGTAAATTCGCTATCTTGCACGGAAATTTAGACATCAACTACCATGAACACTCGTTTTTCACAGCTTGGTCTTGCTCTGTTTTATGGCCTTTTGCTGGCCGTTTTGCCGCTTTCGGCACAGACCGACACGCCCCCCAAAGATTGGTTTCACTTGAACCAAGAAGCCGACGGATATGCCGGTGTAAGTTCGAAAAAAGCCTATGAATTCTTAAAAAATAAAAAAAGCCGCACCGTTGTGGTGGCTGTAATCGACTCGGGCGTGGACATTGAACACGAAGATTTGAAAGAAGTGATTTGGGTGAATCCCGGCGAAATTCCAGGAAACGGAAAAGACGACGACAACAACGGCTATGTGGACGATGTGAACGGCTGGAATTTTATTGGCGGCAAAGACGGATCACAAATCAACCAAGATGCCTTGGAAATGACCCGCATTGTGGCGGCTTATGGTCCTGCATTTGAAGGCAAAACCGAGAAAACCGTGGGCAAAGCCGATTTGGCTAATTTTAAAAAATACAGCGCGGCCAAAGCCGCTTTAGACACCGATTTGGCGGAAGCTCAGGGCGGTTTAAAGCAATATCAAGGCATTGCCGATATGCTGGACAAAGTTTTGGCCGAGGCCAAAAGCCAAGGCATTGATGAAATTAAAGGTTCAAACCTAGAGTCCCTGACCATTGCCGAAGGCAGCGAGGTGGCCGAGGCCATGGGCATGGTGAAAATGATTGCCGTACGAAATCCCGAGGTTCCCCTGGCCGATATTCGCCGCAGCTTAGACCGCGCCTTAGATTACTTTGGTTCGCAGGCAAACTTCCATTTAAACGTGAATTTTGACCCCCGTGCGATTGTGGGCGACAACTACGCCAACAGCGACGAACGCTTTTATGGAAACAACCTGGTGGAAGGCCCCGATGCATTCCATGGCACCCACGTGGCGGGCATCATTGCCGCCGTGCGGAACAACGGAATTGGCATGGACGGCATTGCCGACAACGTGCGCATTATGGTTTTGCGCGCCGTACCCGATGGCGATGAGCGCGACAAAGACGTTGCCAATTCGATTCGCTATGCCGCCGACAACGGAGCAAACATCATCAACATGAGCTTTGGAAAAGGGTTTTCGTGGGACAAAAAAGTGGTGGACGATGCCGTGGCCTATGCCACCGCCAAAGGCGTTTTGCTGGTGCATGCCGCCGGCAACGAGTCCATCAACGTGGACAAAGAAGACCGCTTTCCAACCAAATACTATCAATCAGGCGGTTCCAGCAGCACCTGGTTCAACATTGGAGCCGGTTCTTGGAAAGAGAGTCCACAGCAAGTAGGCGGTTTTTCAAACTACGGCAAAAAGAACGTGGATTTGTTCTCGCCCGGAGTAGCCATTTACAGCACTGTTCCCGACAGCAAATACGACGATGCACAGGGCACCAGCATGGCGGCTCCCGCTGCGGCCGGTGTTGCGGCGGTGTTGATGAGCTATTATCCGAGCATGACTTCTCAAGACGTGATTTCGGTGCTGATGAAATCGGCCGTGAAATCCAAAGAAAAGGTGCTGCTTCCCGGCGATGAAAAAACAGTGAAATTCGGCAGCTTGTCGAAATCGGGCGGACGCATTGACCTATACCGGGCGGTGTTAATGGCCGACAAAAAATTCCAATAACCACGGCGATTGCCCTGAGGGATGCAGGTGCGGACGAGCTGGTTTTTTCTCCTTCTTTTGGCCTTAATGTGCCCTTTGGGTCTATTGAGCCAAGTGGTGGTTTCGGGGAAAATTGTGGACGAACGCACCTCAGCGCCCCTGCCTTTCGCCTCGGTGGTGATGCGTGGAAGCGGAAAAGGCGTGGCGGCCGATATGGATGGGCGGTTTCAACTAAACATGCCCAGCGGGAGCACACACCTGGTGTTTTCTTGCATTGGCTACATCAGCGATACCGTTCTGGTAGAGGGTGCTGCACCGTTGCGGGTAGCACTAAAGGCCTCGTCGGTGCGCTTAAACGAGGTAAAGTACCTGGCCGAAATGTCGGAAGCCGAACGCTGGGTGCGCAAAATATTGGCCAAACGCGACAGCCTAAATCCCTTGTCGCTGCCCAAATGGAAAGCCACCGTATATCAACGCATTAGTTTAAGCCCACAAGCCGACAGCCTGTTGGCCATGACCGACAGCCTGCGGATGAAAAAGCCCGACAGCACCCTGCTTGAAGTAAAAAACATGGCCGAAAAGCAGTATTTCTTTTTAAATGAATCGGTGATAGAACGCCGGCATTTAAAGCCCGGCCGCTTTCAAGAAACCATCAAAGCCAGCCGCACCTCGGGACTCCAAAATCCAATCATTTCTACCCTGACCACCCAAATGCAAAGCTTGTCTTTTTACGAAGACCGCTTTGAAATCTTGGGCGTATCGTACCAAAACCCCATCAGCAAAGAGGGCCTTGGCATGTATTATTACGACATTGCCGACACCTTGGTTCAGGGAATCGACACCCTGCTTTTGATTCAATATTATCCCTTAAAGTCCAAAAACCCCCGAGGCATTCAAGGGCAATTGTTCATCAATGCCAGCCGGGTGGCGCTGCAAAGCGCGGTGGCCTCGCCGGTCGATTCAACCGGAAATCGGGTGGCCATTGTTCAGCGCTACGAGCCTTGCGACAGCATGGCCTGGTTTCCGGTACAGCAGCAATTGGACTTGCATTTGCGCAGCGCCAGCATCAACGGCGTTCCCATGGTGGTGCAGGCCAGAACCTATTTAAGGAACATAGAACGCAAGGAGCGGATTCGGCCTTCCGATTTTAGTGCCATGGCGGTGGAGCTGGATGAACAATGGGAGAAAAACAGCGAGGGATTGCTGGACAGCTTTGGCGGAGAAGAGCGGGAGAGCAAGGATTCTCTGACCTACCACGTGATGGACAGCGTGGGCAAAGAAATGAAGTTAGACCAGCGTTTGAAGGGATTGGAGGCCTTGGTTACGGGAAGATTCAGGACGGGGATTGTTGATTGGAATTTAAATGAATTGATGCGGGCAAACCAATACGAAGGGTTTCGGCTGGGGCTGGGTTTGCAAAGCAACGAGCGCTTGATCCGGTGGTGGCAAGTGGGGGGATATGTGGCTTGGGGGTTTAAAGATATGGCCTTGAAATGGGGCGTGTTTTCAGAATGGCCCTTGCACCGAAAATCGGCCACCAAACTTCGGGTGGGTTATCGGCAAGATGTTGTAGAGCGGGCGGCCACCGACATGGCCATTGTGCCTCCCCTGCAATTGAGCGATTTAAACAGGCAGTTGGCGGTGTCGGTGTTCGACAGCATACAAGAAACGCGGATAAGTATAGAAAGCAGTCCGGTGGCGAATGTGCAGATTCAGGTGTATGGTCAGCACCGCTGGCAAAACCCCACCGATGGGTATCGGTATGCCCAAGGCGCCGACAGCCTTAGTCGGTTTAATTTGACCGAAGTGGGTTTGAGTTTGCGTTGGGGTTTGGGCGAAAAGTACATCCCGTTTGGCGGAACCCGGCTGGCCTTGTCCACCGACAAGCCCGTGCTGTGGTTTCAGGTGGGCCGAGGCATTTCTTGGCCGGCGGGCGGATTGGAATACACGCGGATTCAGCTGAAAATCGAAGAGAAGTACAGTTGGAAAAAATGGGGCCGATCGCAGGCAACCTTAATGGCGGGGTGGGTTCCGGAGCGGGCTCCGGCCCAAGTATTGTTTAATGGGCGGGGAAGTTACACCGATTTTTCGTTGGTAAGCCGGAACGCCTTTGAAACCATGATGCCGGCTGAATTTATTGGGAATTGCTATGTGTATGGATTTATCAACCATACCTTTCCGAATTGGGTAAAGTGGAGAAAAGTGTTTCGGCCGAATTTGTCTTTGTTCCACAACATGGGTTGGGGAGTTTGGTCAAACAGAGAGGGGCATGCGGGTTTGTCGGGTTCAACCTTAGAGCGGGGGTATTTTGAATCGGGCTTGAGTTTAGACAACCTATTGGTGTTGAACAATTCCGGATTTGGGGTTGGGGTGTTTTATCGGTATGGGCCGAATGCCTTGGATGGGGGGCCGGGCAAGAACGTGTTTGTAAAAATGAGCATTTCGTTTTTGTTTTAGGGGATTTTTTGGGGGTGGGGGAATGGGGCGAGTTGGCGTAAGGGAGCTTAAGCCGCGGGGGGCTTAGCCACGAATGCACGAATGGTGTGTTTTTGAGGCTAGATTGGCGTAAGGAAGGTGAGCCGCGGGGAGCTTAGCCAGGAATGCAGGAATGGTGTGTTTTTGAGGCTAGATTGGCGTAAGGAAGTTAGGCCGCGGGGGGCTTAGCCAGGAATGCAGGAATGGTGTGTTTTTGAGGCTAGATTGGCGTAAGGAAGGTGAGCCGCGGGGAGCTTAGGAGAATGGCACCAAAGAACTACCAACTACCCACTACCCACTAATAACTACCCACTAAAAAGCCACGAATGCACGAATGGTGTGTTTTTGAGGATAGATTGGCGTAAGGAAGTTAGGCCGCGGGGAGCTTAGCCACGAATGCACGAATGCTATGTTTTTGAGGATAGATTGGCGTAAGGAAGGTAGGCCGCGGGGGGCTTAGCCACGAATGCACGAATG
>Ga0247843_1006353_pt1 | contig 15498 bp, 20 predicted proteins | sample LaCruzMarch2017__FD_192420 | JGI IMG/M metagenome (GOLD analysis project Ga0247843, IMG submission 192420) | Freshwater microbial communities from meromictic Lake La Cruz, Castile-La Mancha, Spain - LaCruzMarch2017_8m | ecosystem: Environmental > Aquatic > Freshwater > Lake | place: Spain... | reverse complement strand
TTCAAAGAAGGGACTACTGTCGAGTGTTGAAGATCTATTTTTTGGTAATAAACGACAGCGTGAGCTTAAACATATTGAGGCGCAAGTACGAAGTGAATATATAAATTCACAAATTGCCAAGAAGAGGGAGGAGGTGGTCGATGGTCATACAAAATCAAGACATGTGATGAAGAAATGGATTGGTGTTTCTACCCAAGATGTCTTTATTGTTTGGAAAAAGTGCGTTGACCGGTCGAAAGAGATCCAGAGGAAGGAACAGAGAAGGACGTTGAGAGATATAAGGCTTCGTTTTGAGGACGAAGTTGCCGCGTACGAGCTAAAATTGTCTGAGCTATCACGCTGGGAGAAGCGATGGGATGAATACAACGACGTGCAGATGTGGGTAAACACGGAGACGAATGAATCGAGCTACGAAGCGCCCACTGGTCCGTCGTACCCTGCTATGCCCCCATCAATGACCGACCTTTTAACTGGCAAGCCATTGAGTCCAAGAGTGATGCAGCAAAACGAGGCCGAATGTAGTTCTGATGAGGAGGACTATATGAATAAATGTGGGAGTGTGGCCGTTGAGAATTCTGCTCCACCATTGCCATTTGATAAATGTAGAGATGACGAAGTAGAGCAAGCTAAGATACGTGTACATGAAATGCGATTACAATATAATATGATCGGTAGTTCTAAATGATATGTAATAGTGAAGGACTATAGAACATTGCCTCACTTCTTCTGAAAAATGTCAAAGGATAGGAGCGCATCGTCATCAGAGCTTGTGGACGAGTTGTCGGATCCATCATTGTCGGTATTGCAAGCATTCAACGATCCAGAGGGAGGCTGGCTGAATCCCGGAGTAAACGCTGTCATACACCGACATAAGTCATCAGTCATCATTCCCCCACCAGAAAGACCAACGAGTGAAGATGACACCCCGATTGACGTCCCAAACTGACGTTGATTACGAACTCTTCCTCCACGATGGGGATGCTGACTACTACTTGTCTCCCTATCAGTAACATATGTCGTCCCCATGCCCTGCATCATCATGTCAGAGGCGTAAGGAAGCGCCAAATTTGCCGCATTGTCTTCATTACTTTTTGTGCCACCACGTTGGTTATTGTTCGATGTGTTGTTATTGGAGGAGACGTTGGTTGAAGACTTGCTGTAGGGGTTGGTGACGGCACGTGGTTGGTACCCAGAGGAGGATGACGACGTGCTCTGTTGAATTGGCGTGTGAAAGTTGGTGCTGTACGACCTCGGCACCCCCGCAGCATTGGAATTACGATCCTGCTTCCGCCTGTTACATTCTATTGCATCGACATTGAAATCCATTAGAATAAGAGAACAAAAAGATACATTATTGCATCACCAAACAAATAATACATTCATTCCTTACCTTTTTCGAATGAATTCGCGAGTTGATTTTCCTTGACAATATCATCCTTCACAAGGCGAATCTCTCGTTCCATCACTTCCACCTCCTTCCTATGGCGCTGTAGTTGGGCCCGTTGTTGTGTCAGTCGTTGATTCCGGGCATTGCTCAACTTTGCCGCCTCGTCAATCCTTGCCCGTTCGTCATGGAGAGCACACTCGACTTCAATCAGAGCCTGTCGACTTTCCCTTTCCTCTCGCTCGGCCTCTTCAATCTCGGGATCAGTCTCCTTTTTGCGCTTTGAACGATGGCCATTCCCATCATCTCTCCCCTCATCATCGACATCGGCCAAGAACTCTTCGTCGTCCTGAAGTCTACGCCAAAGATCCCCTCCCTTACTACTGCCAGTATCATCGACCTCGCCTAAATTACCCACTCCAGCTCCATCTAATACAAAGATCGACGATGCCACACGCAGTCTCTTGACGGCCGAACGAAACTCACGACAGCGTTCAATGAAGGAAGACCGCTCGCCATCAATACGTCGACGAACACCGTCATATACTGACTTGGCAATACGATGCTCTCGTTTTACACCCTCCATCTCTCCAACCTTGACACGATGACATTCCTTCGCTGCCTTGAGCTCAATCTCAAGCTTTGTCTTGTCAGTTGTAGCACGATCGGTCTCGACGAGCATGGTATTACATCCCTCACGGAGAGAATGTATTTGATTGTTCGTACGATCAAGATTCGTTCGGACCTCCGCAACGCGACGACGTGCATCCTCAATGCTCGAATTGAGCTCGGAGTACTTGTCGAGTAGCGACATTGCTCCGGGACGGGGCGCGGGTGCCTTCGTCATCGTCGTCATTGTTGGTGGTGGTGTGAGCAAGGGAATGACGACAGGGGGTAAATGCGCATTGTGAAGTACCTCGTAAATAGCTACTTATGAATTGAATCGCGGCAACTTTTCTTCATGATTGCTTTGCTGGGGCGCCTCATCGGTAACATCGATGAACGATAACGTATACAATGGCAAGCTACGGAAAGAAGTCGTATTGGAACGATCGGTAAGTGATATTATATCAACCGTCTCTTAGATTACTTTCATCGCCTAACAAGCTTCTTCGTAACACAGGTACACTTGGGAGACCGAGCCTTGCGACTGGATCACCACGGGGTACGACATCTTCCAACATCATCTACTAACACCAAAGTTTCTCAATCATGGCACGGCTCCTCCACCTGGAGGTGACATCATCGTTAGATATCTCAATATCCAGTATCCGTCGATATCTTCGGATGTATTTGACGGGGAGGTACGAAGTATGAACTATCCATCAAAGGAAAATTGTCGAGTCCTTAACGTTGGTTGTGGCAATAGTCAATTAAGCGAATTTATGGTACATGATGGTTGGTTCGATGTTGTAAACATTGATTATTCGGAGGTTGTTATCAACAAGAGTGAGTGTTGAATTGTCGTCATTTGTTCTTTAAAAGCGTGTCATTTTATTGACTCACACAACTACGAAGTGGACGACAAGTATGACGCCAACTTCTTCAACCATCTTCAAAGCAGTATCGAAAAAAGAGAGCCATCGCACGATGCTCTTCGACTTGAATCACGCAACGACAGTAATCAAAAAGCATCATCCTACCGCGTCCCCAAGCTGATCTTTGAAGTTGGAGACATTACCGAGGGAATACATCATCCCGATGAGTCGTTTGACTTGATAATATGCAAGAAGACGCTTGACTTTGTCTTATGTGGTGCAGGATCGATTGCTAATGCAAAAGCAATGATGACTGAATGTTATCGTCTGCTAAACAAGGATCATGGTGTCATGATCATATTATCGACGGCGAAGCCTGAGAATCGAGCTTTCTTCTTCGAACAAGATCCATGGTCCGGTGTTGAAAACATCAAGCTGACTATGAGTCCGGTGGAGCATGATCAGAAGAAGGGACACGAAAGGTGGGTAGGTGTACTTCTTTCAGTCTGACTCTTTGTTGTAAATATGCAATTGATCTCAAACATCCTTATTCAAAACTTCTAACACTTGTTGTCCCCAACACAGGAAGAAAGTTGATTCATACGTTTACTTTCTTTACAAACAAAGCTGGCGCCATCACAGTCGTGAAATCTAAGAGCTTCACCAACCGTCTAAACTTGTCGTTTTCGTACATTTGATGTTGAAATTACTCGTTGTAGCCACTTGATCGAGTAGGCGTTGGACCCGTGCAAAAAAATAACAATACTAATCAGTCAAACATCCCAATTCGACCCTCGTCGCTTTTCCACATTCTTCCTCCCTCGTGTCCAACATCCTTCACGACTAAACGACGATGTATACGAATCTCCTCACCATCGACATGTGAGGAATGGAATCTAGTTATAAATCGACTCCATTCCTCATCCTTACCCATCGTTACGTCCTGTCTTTGGCGACTTAATATCTCCTTCCCAATATGCTGAAGAGAGGCATAATATCGTTCACTCCGATCTCTTCTCATTTGACCCTGATACCCATCACCACAACTAATTTGTTCCTCGACAATTTGTGTATCATTTTCACCAGCCAGATAGACGACATCACGACTGGCATATCTGCAAAATAAAGCTTCTTCTACAGTGGTAACACTACTAGCGCAATCACTGTGCTTGACGGTTTTCATCAATCGTTCAATATTCTTTGTAATGTACGGAGCAGGCAAATCAGGATTATCTTCTATACCCCACATGTATCGATTGTAATATGGACATTCATCAACTTCCGAGATGGTTGGTAATCTAAATTCCAATGCAATACTATCTTGATTGTGATCATCATTGTTGTTGTTGGCTGAAGTTGTTGGTGTATTGGGGAGATATCTCCTACGATCTAAGTAAGTAAATGATCGTGGATTGGCCACGACAAGTCGAATCGATGGCATGGAATAATTCGCAATGTCGTCTTTGGTTGATGCAGTAATGTCGTTGTCAGTCTTGGTTAAGCAGCCGACGTTGGTATCATCATTACCAAAACACCAACTTCCTGACATGAGTCCCCATCTATGTACGAGTTGTCCTCCTGCCGAGTGTCCCACAATTATAATCTTGCTTAGATTGGGATACTTACTTCTATTACACAATGTTTCGAGGAGGACGTCCATGACAAAGTATGAACTAACAGTTGCATTATTATTCATTGTCGTATCATCATCAGCGATAACGTCATTGTTGTTGATTGGAGGAATCGATTCGGCGCCATAACGAAAGGAATGTTCAATTTGCAATGATCCTACAGGATCATCAATCCAACGCAAATATGGCAATGATCGCGTGCTGTTGCCATGTAAAGAAGGTGGAGGTGGACAGTCATCGGCAGGACAAAGGAACCACGGTGTAATGACAAGGAAATTATCCTGCTCAGTGTATGTTGTTAAATCCTCATCATCAATTTTGTTGTCTATAGTGTCATTGGACCCAACACCGTCACAACCGTGTTTTTTTACCGTAGTCATCAACCGATGGAACATTGCACAAGCATCCCGTCCTGAGCCATGTATGCCAACGATGGCCACGGAATGATTTGAACTGTCATTGAGGGGTGAATTTGAGAAATATGCCAATTGACCAATCATCGCATCGTCATCCACTTCTTCTACAGCAGCCGACGACGACGACGATGGGATGGGCAGGCCATACGGTGCGGCAGCGACGTCCAACAACATCAACCTTCTCTTTTTTCTTTTTGTGAGGACCTGCAAGAGCGGGAAGGGAGGCTGAAGGGAGGAGTGAGGGAAGGAATTCGACACGCGACTTGTCTTGGGTGGTAGCACTCATACGAACGAGTACTAATTAATCGAATGTGCAAAGGTAATTATAATTTGGGATGTGGCCCAGTGTTTACTAATGGGAAGCGTTATGGTATCGTATACTGTGTTTGAGAGTGGTCCGGTTAATTGGATTGAGAAAGATCGTAACAAGTACTTGACAACGACCAAGAAATACATGAAAGCGGGCATTAATTTCAACAGGAAGGTTATTAGTGAAATGAAGAATATTAGTGGATGCCTTATTGTAGGGGAAGAAGCATTCCACGCCACCAAGTGGTTACGTGAGGAGTACCCAAATCTGCCCACCAATAAACAAATTCTTCCACAAGCAAAGGATATTGATAAGTACACTCCAAGTCAGCGAGATAAATTATTGGGATGTCTTGATCATATAATTGGCAGTTCAATAACCAAACTAACACCCGATATTCGTCAACAGTGTCTTTGTCCAGACTATGAAGTGAATGAGAAAATGGCACATCCTGAGAACTATGACAAAAAGAGCAAGAAGAGGGCTACAGAGTCATTAGCACAGCACAAGTTGGAGAGGTTGAAGTATGAAAGCTATGGAGTGGCAAATGAAGATGTTGTAGTGGATGAGGATGAAGCTCCCGAGGTGGATTAACGAGTAGATGAAAGTTAAGAGGCTGACTGTGCGCAATTAGTAGTAGTAGTATAGAGACAAGAGCAGACGCAAAAGAGTTACATAATAAACTTTTATAATTGCATATTCTACACAATATGTCTAACATGACATGAAACGTCATGATACAAATAATGTTTGTCGACTCTTGCTTTGTCTGTCGCCCCTTCTCCTCCCCAGGCAAATGTGGGAGGCCATGCCCTTTGATTTTGGTGATATGATTATGAAGCTTGCCAAAAATGAAGGTACATCTGCGGAGCTGTTGCGGAATGTGATTTGGGCTCAGAGGGCTCTCTTTCCTGCCCTGAGAGTAGATCGGAAAAGTTTGGTGAATATATTCATTGTCGATTGGCAAGACATTAATATTGGCATGTACCTCTTGTTGAAGCCAGTGTATTGTCACGTTACATTTGTACGAGCGAGGAACATCGATCTATCATTGATGCAAGGGTTTGGAGGCTATAACAAGGTTTGAGGAGGGCATCGATGAGGATGAGGGAACAATCATACAGCACTATGAAGAGATTCATGACTTGGTTACAAATTTTGCTCGCCTGCATTATGAACAACTGCAAGAGGCTACAAGAATTCTAGAGCTCGCACTTTGAAAGGCTGTGATCTTCCGCTCAAGGATGACAAACAAGGGCTTACCCGTGTTGAGTGCCGATCAGATCTTCATCACTGTAATTCGTTCGCTTACTGGCATGGTAATTTCTATTCAGCAAATGTAGATCCTCATTTATATGACTGCGTATATTATGTTACTCGTTATCAGAATCAAGCACTATTACATGAGCTAGTGATTTCGACGAGTCTGCCAAATCTCCTTTGGGTGTGTCAGATGTTGTAACATCAGTCGTAGCAACACATCTATGTATGCCTACTTCGTCCAACAATACTCCTTGTTCAATGCACTTTGTTGAAAATTGATTCACTGTCTTGATCCCACGTTCAAAAATTCTTTTTGGATCCCATCTTCTTCTGTATGTCCCCATTCCACATTGGCTGCTTTGACGTGCATCTATATGGATTTAAACATGTTTGGTCCTTTATTTCTACTGATGTAGGAGACCAAAATGTTGCTCTATCATTCAATGATGCCTTACTAGTCTTATTAGAACATGGTGAAAGAAATGACTTATCCCAGTCGAGTGTTGGATCCATAATGACCTGAATAAATGAACGAAAAGGAAGTGGAAAAACAAATCTTTAGTGGTTGACGTATCTACTAAGCATAGAAATCATTAAATTTACATGGTGTTGAAGTACCTTCATTGCTTTGACATCCCCAATTCCAGGTTGCGATCTCAACCGTAGATATTCAAGAAATGTGGGTGTTTTCATTTCTTCATTGATATGTAATTTTAATTCTTCCATCGTTTTCGTTGGTGGATGTTGTGGGTTGAATGATAAATGAAATTTTTCCAACTTTTGTATAAGAAACAGTACAGTATCATGTCGATTCCGTGTACATATCAAGTCGACTCCCTCGAATTCACCATTTGCTAATTGTAACCTAAAATTTCATTTTCGAATCATCGATATCATATGTAATAGAAGTATACACATGTGAATTTCATTATGAAGCATTCGTAAATATTAATATAATAACTATGTACTTACCGAAGAGTTTTTATCCGTTTCAACCTTCTCTCCTTTTCCATATTTGACTTGGCACCCGCAAATAGATTCTTAGTCCTGTCTTCATCTCCTTCCATGAGGAATAACTTATTTGACATGCCACAATGCTGTAATTTGTACATTTGTGCCTCAAAGAATGACAGTGGTTTGTACTCTTGCGTTGATACATCGTGTGTTTTGAAAGTTTAGCCGAGAATGAAAAATGATGATTAAACATTAGAAGGACACATAATCCACACACACTTACTCTTACTATCAGCAATTAGACATTGACAAACATCTTGTACACTCTTACGTTCAATAATCATATCTAATATACGTTCATCCATAATCTCACCGGTTGTATTTGATAGTAGACGTGCAACGAATAGATAATCTGCCGAGGGTAATGTAGTAATTTCGCAATACGTCGTACCTTCTCTAAAGTGTTTATTAATCTTTTTTTCAACTGTAGTAAGAAAATTATTGGCAGCACATCCAAATTCACGATGATCCATCAATAGTATTACACGCCATGTACCATCTACTGCTGGTAGTAGTAGTGGGATATCATGTGGTAGTGTGGTGACTGTGTCATCCTCCTCTGTATCTACGAAATCGTCATTAGTAATGTCACGACATGCTCTAGTTAACGACACGGGTGCAGTGGTCTTGCTTAGTGTCAGATTACCGGGAAGATTCGTTACACCACCAACTCCATTGTTGGATCTTGACGGACGAAGACGCAGGCCCACTTTATTCCAAATCGAATCCTCCGATGAAACAGAAGAGCCGTCGTCCTCGAAGGATTGAACCACTGTTGTGGTGACAGGACAGTCGTTTCCTTCCTCTATCTTTCTACGCGATAATAATGACGCTTGCGAGCTGCTGTGTGACGGAGCCGTATCGACGGATGATATGTCTTCATGGAAAGTAGCATTATCAAACTCGACCAACGAGTTGGAGGAGGAGGCGTCGTCTTTGAATGGATTGTAATATCGTCGCGATTGAGATTCTTGTGTCGAAGAAGACGCAGCAGCTTCCGTCGGAGTGATCAAACAGCTGTCCTTGAACAGATCAACAAATGTTGCATCGTCAATAATCTTCGCGGCGTCATCACTTTCATGACCTGTTATCGAAAGTCCTTTAATTTTCCATATACTATCGTCGGACGAGGAAGTCGAGCTATCGTCATTGTTTGTTTCGTCCGATGATCGAGTGTTGATTGCGACACTGCGCAATGCAGCGTTCCTGGTGGTATTGCCCCTAGCAGCAGCTGATGCGGTGGTGCCATCATCGTCGTCGTCCGAGTCAAAAATGGTAATCACCTCCATCCTACGGGCATGCAGGCCGCGCCTCCGTGCGCCATCCCCACTCTGGCGGGAGGTATCCCGAGAGAGAACCCACGTGAGAACACCGAAGATGTCGGAGATGGAGGTTATTACCATTGATTCAAGCGACGACGACGAAGTAGACCCAGCAGTAAAAGGAGCAGTAACCGCGCTCTATAAGTCTCGAGATGTTGTGTCACAGGAAACGATTGATATTCAATCATCTTCTGATCCCTCAGATGATGATAGCTCCTCAGTTTCTTCCTCCGATTCCATTTGGGACAAGGGAGGTTTGACATCATCATCATCTATAAAATCAAGCAAAGAATGTGGGGCAGCAGCTGTTTCACAGGATAGTTGTTTAATGAGAAATTTTGAAGATGATGAGAGAAATTTTGAAGATGAAATTAATACAACTGAAACTGACGTCTACGACAATGCCGAGGTCTCGATTGGGAATTGGAAAGTTATGCTCCTAATGGACCATCGTGAATTTGGACAAGCAAAGGGGAAGATTGATTTCCTTAAAGTGGTAGAAAACAAAATCAATCGTCAATTTGGCGGTACACACTGTGAACAACTGTACCTACCCGCGGCTGACTATCTCTACGTTGCACGACTATTCTCAGATGATGACAAGGTCATTGATGAACGTGTACTCGATCTAGTGATTGAACGAAAGGATGTGAATGATTTACAATGTTGTCTTACAATTGACAGTAAAAAATACAAGCCACTGTCATTCTTTGAGGCACAAATGTACAAACTACAACATTGTGGTATTGCCAAGAAATTATTTATCATGGAGGGGGATGAAGACAACCCTAGTCATTTCTCTATGTATTCAGCAAATACTGGTATCGCTTCATTGATGGAACAGGAGAAGAGATTGAAGAGAGTTAAGACTGTACGACTTCAGGTGCGTAATCGACAATCAATGAAAGACATATGCATCTTTTGATTATTCGTGTGTGACTCAACGTTGTATGTACTCAATCTAAATCCATATAGATTGAGAAAGGCGAGTTCCAGGGTGTTGACTTATTATGCACAAAGAATAAGCAAGATACTATCAAGTTCTTAATTCAACAGTTGTCGAGATTCAAGGAATCATTTGATACACGACGTCCACCCAAAATGACAATGCACCAATTAAAGCTTAATATCAATTCACAAATGAACATGCCTACATTTCAAGAATATCTACGTCTACGATCACAACCAGGTATTGGTGACATAAAGGCAATGAAGGTAATAATGGACCCAACACTTAATTGGGACAAACATTTCTTGTCTCCCGCTTGTACGAGGAAAAAAACGAAAGCTACCGGTTTGGAAGACAGACCTACATTTTGGGGAGAATCTAAAGATGAGGCTAATGCAAGGAACACTGCCAATGCAAAGGCTAGCGCAACGCGTAACAAAGTATCCAATGGGGCATACGCTGGCACGGTGAATTCAGATGCTTGTGTATTTTGTCGGAAAGCCATTGACATTTTCAGTAAGAGTAAGTGAAAGCGAAACTTCTTTACCACTCTGTTTGATATTGACATGTGGCTAACTTGATACCGTTCTTCCCACTCTTAGCTGAGACAGATCATGTCATATGTAACAGATCCAAATGCAAACAACTTTTTCATCGTTCGTGCCTTTCATCACAAGGATTTGATATTGGTAAAGAAGATGGGTGCATCTTATGTCGAGGGTTGAACAAATTTCGTATCGCGGGACAGAAAACAACATCGTCATCATCATCAACAGCAGCAGCAAATTCACCACAAAACGGGGATACATCTTCTTCCAAGTTGACGTCGAAAAAGCGTAAATCATCATCAGCAGCAGAATCACCAACTGCTAAGCCACGTACGACCGCGTCGACGACGAAGCGAAAAAGACCTCCAGAAGAACAACTTTACATCAAACGACCTACTGATCAACAACCCAAGGATCCACTATCGACCATCTTACACCGAACGTCCTTTGATAGGAATGGGTGTTTATCGAACCCATTACATATGTTAGGCTCGTCCATGGCTGCTTCGATTCTTCTTAATGAAGACCGTCCTCTTACTACTACAACCAGTAACAGTGGTGGTGTTGACAGCGGCGCCAGAAGAAAGACAAATGCACCAAACATTTGCGGTGACGCTGGAAAAAAAACAAGTGGAGAAGTCGTCGACATTGGAAAAAATGATGTGATAGTGATTGACTAATAATCGGAAAACAACTTGAGAGTGAGATTAGCCTTATCCATACCATCCACAATCAACTTGCCCTCATTGCTTCCTAAGTACTCTCCACTGTTTCTCTCCCCCCCTCACCCACTTCTCCACACAGCCTGTGCCTTAATACACATTCTTCTTCTTCTCTTTCTACAATAGAACAAGACCAACATCTCCATGTTCCATCGTCGGACAAAGCCAATTGTAAACATAGTATTGTAAATTCCCATCTCCAATACCAAACTTAAGTTCGGATAAGAATACTTCATTCTCCATTAAATTTAATGCATTAAATACATCATGTCCTTCATTCTTCGCCAGTATGAGACAGTCACGCATTAATTCCTTAAGACTAACAGTATTGGCAACATTATAGAAAGAGTATGCGGCATGGAGTGTTGTATGCTTTGGATTGCCCAGTACTGAGGAATGGAGATGGTAGTAGCTACAAAAGTCTGTAACTACTTCCTCCTCCTCGTCGTCGTCATCATCATCCTTTCCTTTTCCACCTCCAGTAGTAGCTTCCTCGTTACCCCCTCTCACACTCTTCGTCTTCTTCTTCTTCTTCTTCCTTGTTGTTACATTGACAAATGAACTTACCACACCCTTACGTGGTAGTAACCAATGTGCAAATTCTTCTTGACTGAATACCACACTAAGTTTAAACTTTTCAAGATACTTGACAACCAATAAATGTGCCTGCGGGACATCCTTGAGTGTCATTGGTCGTAATGTTGTTAATGTTGTCGATTTCTCAAGTTTATATAACTTTTGCATCCGTGCCATCGTCATACGTGGCGCCAATCTCGTAAAGCCTATATCTACCAACTTTCGAGCATCCAATGTCCGGTGATAGTACCGACAACTGGCAACATGTCCGGGTAATACAACGCCCGCGGTATATACCGCCTGGAAGACGCCCATATGATTAACACGACGGGTGATTTCTTTAATTAGTACCGGCGCTAAACGTTTCGAACGTAGCCGTTTATGTATACATAGATAATTCACTTCGACCATGTGCCGGGTACTGTCATGTACACGTACGGTAGCGGGTACGCCGGTAATCAATGCCATTAGTCGATTCGACTTGGTAGAACGTACGCCCAGGTGATATTCCTTTTTATATCCCGGTGGCGTTAGTGCCCATGTTAGGAATTCGGGCGAGTAATCGAAGCGGAACATACATTCATCATCTTCGACGTAGTTGTTATATAACAGGTCGTACACTTCCGTACGTTGATCCGGATCGGAAATGTCCACCTCGCTCCATTCAAATCCCTTGGGCATGTTGTATGGTTCCTGTCGTAATTCAGACTTGGGTTTGTCAGGGATGATGGGACCGTGTTGCTGCTGTTGTTGTAGTTCCCGATTGTTCTCGTTGCTGTTGTTGCTGTTATTATTGCCATTCTCATTAGCATTATTGGCATTGGTTATTAATTTTGTGGCAGCATTGGTCTTTTTATTTTTTGACTTGTCACTACCGCCGCTATCATTAGTGTTGATGAGCATGGGCTGATAATATAATGAACGATATATACATATTGTCACACGGGACGGAGGGAAAATAGAGAGAGAACGAATGTATGATTAATTTTGTGTCGATGGAAACAGTACGAATAATAATAACAGCATCATATAAAAACGTCAAATGTTCAAGTAGTCCTAGTACCAAACTGGAAATTCTACCACTCATGCGACACTTGATTGCGGCTGCCAAGATTTGCGAGGGGGGTAATCCCATTTCTTTTGTTAAGGTTAAGTAGCAACAACACTGACCTGTGTATCCCAAAAGGTGTGAGGTTTCTTCTTGTCGCTCCCCTGCTCCATCTCTCTGACATTCATTTGTTGTAACATTTGTAGAATTGCCGCCGAGTCGGACAGTTGACCACTACTCGCAGCAGCTGCTGCGGCTGTTTTGTTGCTGTTGGACGACGAGGAAGAGGCGGCGGCCTGCTGATGTTGTTCTTGATGTTGCATAATACTCGAGAGCATATCCATCATTACCTCCTCTTGTTGGTTGGCGTTGTTATTGTCGTCATTGCTGCCGCCGTCAATTCCATCTTCATTGTCAAACTCATCATCGACATCGTCAGACGACGGCGACTTTTTTGACGACATTGTCTGACGACAACACTTCCCCTATCGGTTCGATCGGTAGTAGGTAGTTGTTGGCCGTGCTGGGGCGGTGGGGACGGCCGACAGACGATGATTTGGCGGGTATTATTGACCCCTGCCTTTGGCATTATGGCGTCCACCGTTATCAACGCCGATACCGGCTCTTCTCTTACGTCCGCTGCTGCCACGGGTGCGTTGGCAGTAGTAGAGGAGGGACAACCAAAGTCGGAACAAGAAATACTCAACACCTATCGTCGTATGCAGTCGGAAATGCAAAGTCTGATACAAAATTTGACCAAATTTGAAATGGACAGGAATGAACATCGACTTGTTGAAGAAACTCTTGAGCCACTCGATCCAGATAGACGCGCATTCCGATTAGTGGGGGGCGTATTAGTCGAACGCACTGTTAAGGAGGTATTGCCCACGGTGAAAGAACATCGGAATAATGTAAGAAAATCATATCTATCTCGTCTCTTCATCGTTCATTATTTGGTTTTACTACTACTGAACATGTTTTGTCGTCAACACTTTGGCTCTAAATGAATAAATTGTCTTGAACTCATCCATTTTAACTCCCCCCCCCTCACTTCCCTTCTTTCGCAAAATTATACATGAACAGCTTGATATTGTCGTACAAAATTTGAAAGAAAGGTTAGATACCACACAAAAGGACGCAGCAGCGTGGAAGGCAAAGTATAACATTAAAACTCAAGAGGAAATGGAGGCATCATCTGGTGGCAGACAGCAGTAAAAGGGATATTACCCAGTTCTCGACAAATGGTAGTATGCAATTCTAGTGGCTGAATTCTTGTTTGGGGATTCCTGAGGAAAAATAACATTTGTCTCTGATCAAAAAAGTGCATACCATTTACTCCTATATTTTTGATACATTAATTGGTGGTCGATCTGACAGCCGCGGATATCATTCTTTTTTTTTAGCCCTTGACGTTAAACATATTTTTCCAGTCTGGGAACACAACCTTGAACATTTGGTCCCAGTTCTTGCCCGTGATGAGTACATGATCTTTACCGAGTGCAATGCCGTTCAATACACCAAGAGCAAGATTTTCTGGAGAAAGAGATGACATGTCATACTCCCGAACACTCTTTCCTGACACGGGGTCGACACAGATGATGTGATTATCATACCAAATATTACAACAAACTAATCCATCGACGTACTCGAGTTCGTTCATTTGATCTTGATCCCTCCCATCCAATCTAGTGACGGATACCTTACGTTTCTCAATTAATGTATCTCGATCCCAGAAATATAAGAATTTTGACCCATCGCTCACAATGAATTCTTCACTTGATGGATTGTAGGTTATACCCCAACCTTCATTCTGTGGTGGAGTCGTTGTGTACTTGAATTCTTTCAACGTATCAAGGGTATCTGCATCATAGATAAAACCGGTCTGCGTCTGCCAGGTGATATGAATTAGTCGTCCATTACCCTCGGCATCTCTATAAAACGCAGATCCCTCGCCAAAGTATTGGCTATCAACATCCACTGAGAGTTCTACGTCGAATGTGATAGGGTTGATTCGTTGAACTTTAGATTCGCCATTAATCCCCGTTGTTTGGAAGATAATATTCTTGTCATCGGCATATGATAGACCTTGTGTGAACGAAGATCGATCATGCTTGACTTCTTCAAGGACTACAAAAATCTCAGTATTGTGAGATTCCACTTCAATCTCGTTTTCTGACATGCTTATCTGAGGTAGTTCATCTTCTAATTTGCCTTCGGTCGTGACAGGTGCGCCACCACTTCCGGTGTTTAGGGGCCAATAATTGCCACTACTATTATGATTCTTACTGGCAATGCCATCATCGACTTCGTAACCAAAAGAAGTTGGCGCTGATGAGTCATGCCATTTGCCTACAAATAATAACATCCCAAGAGAACCGCAGATGCATCCGATTACAAGGCTACAAATGATGCCTACCAATCGGCTACTGCGTTTACTTCTATTCCCATGAGACAGAGGTGTACCGTCAATGATGATGGCGTTCTTTTCGTCAACGTCGACCTCAAGGTACTCCATCTCGAAGTCGACTCGAGGACGGGTCCAAGACACGATGCCACGAAAACGAAGTGCCCTCCCGCCCTTGGAATAGTACCTACGCTGCACGACAGAAATGTTTCGGGTACGTGTATACACCTCTATTAACACCGGTAATAGGGCAGTTACCACACTACCTTTAGATAAAGTAAATAATCACTTCTCTGACGACAGAATAATTATAAATTATGAAAACTGCTTCGCTCGGGCTTTTGGAGGTGATGGTGGTACGTGTGAATGCCGGGGGGGATGCCCCCCCGGACCCCCCTCTGTTGGTGACGTCATGGGCCATTCCCCCTTTCTT
>Ga0247843_1006352_pt1 | contig 15505 bp, 9 predicted proteins | sample LaCruzMarch2017__FD_192420 | JGI IMG/M metagenome (GOLD analysis project Ga0247843, IMG submission 192420) | Freshwater microbial communities from meromictic Lake La Cruz, Castile-La Mancha, Spain - LaCruzMarch2017_8m | ecosystem: Environmental > Aquatic > Freshwater > Lake | place: Spain... | reverse complement strand
TGGCTCCCCTCGCCCTGTACTCCGCTTCGGGGAGAGGGGGTCGGGGGGTGGGGGGGTGAGGGGTAGAGCCCTGACATGGTAGCCTCCGGTTCAGTTATTTGTTTACGCTTTTGAAACGCAGATAGACATTGAATTCACGATCAAAAAACCAATCAAAACACAGTGCAAAACCCCTCACCCCCAACCCCTCTCCCCGAGACCAGGGCGAGGGGAGCAAGATCAAAAGATGTGGCTGGCAGCCTGTGCTACGCGGTAGTTTTTGCTCTGCCGATCGCCTTACAGCTTTGAAAAGATCTCATCAAGAACAAGTCGGTCCGATTGAGGATCCAGCCAACTTAGATCTATCGATTCCTGTTTGATTCGATTCGGAACGCCCTGTTCCATGCTGTTTGTTGGGCTAATTGGCTGGTTCACGCTATCGACCATCAGCGACAACCAATCGACTCGGCTTTGAATCAGTACCTCGGGCTTTTCCAACATGATTGCGTTCTTTCCTGTGTGGTTCGCCTGGATCGGACCGAAGGGGATTGAGGGGGTGGAAAGAGTGGCTGCGATCGTGTCACCAATGGCATTCTGCCCATTGCTGAGTTGGGATTCTTGAGGGGTTTGACTGTCGTCGAATAAATTTGTTTTGATATAAGCTGGCGATGGAACGGATTGTCCAGCCAAAAATGTTTCTATTCGTTCGAAATTGCGAGCAATACTCGTGCTGGTTGCATCTTGCATGCCGACAAAATCGGCGCCAGCCGTGATAGAACCATCTCTGGGGGCGTAAATCGTCGCGCGATCGATTCCACCCGCCGATGCGAACGCTTCTACATTTTCAAAGCCTCGTGCAAAGGTTGAGAAGCCTGGTCCGACGATGGAGGTAACTTCACTGCTGCTGCTCAAAGTGTCGTTCCCAGCCGAATCGTACAGAGCCGCTCGGTCTTCGCCACCCTTGGTTGCGTATGCAAAAACGCGTTCGAATCCTGATACGTAGTTAAAGAACCCAGGGCCAGCTAGACTCGTAAATTGCGGTCGAACACTTAAGGTATCGTCACCCACCGAATCAAATGCAAACGCTTGATCATCTCCTCCTAGATCTGCATTGACAAAGATTCGTGTCGCTTGGTCGACGCTAAACGCGTAGCCGATTCCAGTAAGTTCCGCTTTGTTGGGCCAAATGTTCAATCGATCATCGGTGGCTGCATCGAAGAGGTATGCGCGATCCGGTCCTCCGCCACCTACAAACTGGACTGTCTCGAAATTGTTCGCTTGGAGGGACAGTTTTTCGTTGCTTAGTGTTGTGATTCCGGGCCGCATTTCAATTTTGTCCGCCAAGCTGGAACCGACTAAACTCAATGTGTCGTTGTTCAATGTTCCATCCAGCACAACCGTCGAGATCGAATTGCCATCGAGTTGGTAGTTGATCCCAGCGACGTTCGCCAAGACTCCGTTGCTAAGGTCGATTCTCACGACATCCGCAGCGTCCGTTCCATGGATCGTCAGTTGGTTTCCTTGTTGATTCAACAAGTTGACGACATGAACATGTCGACTAGCCGAGCCGGGCAGGGCGAACTCAATGCTCTGTCCCTCAACAACATTGACGTCAATTCGCCATTGGTTGTTTTCGACGGTTGAATCGACAAGTGTTCCGTTGCTCATGGTTGGACGAAACACTTCAAGGGTTCCAGCGTTTTGCTGGCCGGCGTCAACGACAACCGACAAAATGCCCGTGTGTTCCGCAGTCGCCTTGTAGCGAGAAGCACCCGATAGCGATCTCTCGAATAAGTCAACGGATCCGAGATCCACTAGATCGCTTGGGACAGCAGAGCCGGATTGCCCTCCAGGCACGCTGGCAGCGAACGACCAATTCAAATGATAGGGGCCAATGGAATCTGTGTCCGCGATCCTAAGACCGATCGATTCACCTGCAAAAACCGAGAAGTTTAATCGACCTTGACTGGTGTGAAGTGCGGTTTCGGTTCCGTCGCGAAGGAGTGAGAAAATCGCGTTGTCGACATATTCGCTTCCGAGTTGAAGCGAGATTGTACCGCTTTGCGCCGGTGCCAATCGATAGACATCTTGGTCTCCCAGCGAGTTGATCCACCCGTCGGTCTGCCAGCTATTTTGGATAATGGAAAGCTGTCCCGACACGATGGAGTCCCCTACGTTATCTTTTGGGAGGAGGCTCTCGATGGCTCGCTCTAAGTTGAGCGACTGATAGCTCTGTTGTGTAACGCTATCCCAGATCGAGTTTGCGGTTGAGCGAAGTTGTTCGTAGATCGATTGAGGGGTAATATTTTGAACGCCAGCCATTTCCATGGCTTCGCGAACCAGAACGCTCGCGCCAGCAATGTAGGGCGAAGCCATGCTTGTACCGCTTGCTTTCGCCCAATCGTCGTTGATCCCATCCTTGCCATAGAAATAATCTGGGACCGTGCTCTCAATGGCTCTGCCTGGGGCCGCAATGGATCTTGAATCGCGTTGGCTAAAGTCGCTTAATTGGCCATTGGCATCGATACTTGATGCCGGAATAACAAAGGGGCTTGCGGCGGGGTACGAAAGACCGGCAGATTTGGCTTGTTGAAACGAATTGCCTGCAGAAACAACGACGACAATTCCGTCGCGTTGCAGTTGCCCGAGTTCCTCGTCGAGGGTTCCCCAAGTGGGAAAAGTGCTTGAGTTCCAAGTGGAGCCGAGGGATAGGTTGACAGTGGTGATGGGATTTGCAAAGGTCTCACGGTTTTCGTGAACCCACTTGAGTGCATTCTCGGCCCAAGCGAGCTCGCCTTTTCCGGTGTCGTTGAAGACGCGAAGGGCTACCAAATCCACATTCGGTGCAACTCCAAAGTGAACACCGTCGTTGGCACCGATGATACCGGCAACATGGGTTCCATGAAATCCTGCGGGCGCGTCGTCGTAGGGACGCGGGTCGTTCTCGGCAAAGTCCCAGCCACCGGCGACCTTGTAACCGGGCCCGAATCCCTTGCCCAAGGCCACGTGATCAAATGCGATGCCGCTATCGATGACTGCGACCGTTTGGCCCCTGCCAGAAAGGCCGTATTGAGCGTGAACTTGGTTCCAACCCGTTTGTGCGTGGGGGTCGCTTAGGTGTGTTTCGATCGAGAAAGGAGCTTGTGCATCAACCGACAATGTGCCAGGCGCAGGGTCAACTGCGGGGGACGCTATGCTCAACGCAGGCAGAAACGGTTCTTGTGGACCGACATCCCAAGGCATCCAAGGCATAGCCGACATGGCGAGTCGCTTTTCGCAGAGTTCCCATAGCGGGCGGTGCATCCACTCGGATTGGTTTAGATGGCGAGCGCTGTCGGTCTTGACTGTTTTTGGCTTTTTCTTCATAAATTGAGTCGCGTTGGTGCGTGGAACATCCTTACAAGCGTAGGTCAATAAGGCGAGCCGTAGATTGGAAACAACGAAAAGGTGATTGGGACCCATGTCCCGCTCCTATGTTTGGACGGGATAAATGGTCCCATCGTACCTCTGGTGATGCCCCTCTCATTTTTTCCCGGCATATCTGTGAAACCGAGCGATTCTTCACGAATGCTGGCGCAATCCGGACGTTCGATACATTAGGCAATTCAGGCAAGAGATTCAGGTAGGTTCAACCTGTATCCATTATTTGCGTTGTGCGGACCGATAGACAGTTGCGTCGGTTCGTCAGCGGAACAGCATCTCGGCAAGGACGCTCAGGGAATTGTTCTGCATGGATGACGGATTGCATTAGCCGATTTTGGTGTTTGGATATTGCACGGAAGCGAGATCCAACGCCGAACCCGGCCTCGTCGAACTGATCTTTGAAACCCCAAATCTCATCACTCCCAAACGTGGAACGCGAATCATGGCTCGATTGAGTTGGACGCAACGGCTCTATTGGCGTTATTTTTCCAAACCTGTGGGTCAGCGCGGGCTGTTTCTGCATGCAATTGAAACGCCCATCGGCTCAATCCTCGAAATTGGAATAGGTTCGGGAGAGAGAACGAAGCAGGTTCTATCGCTGTGCGTACCTCCTGAAGGAGTTTCTCAAATTCGCTACGCTGGAGTCGATGCGTTTGAGTCGGCGAAACCAGGAACGCCTCACTTGAATCTCAAGGCGGCCCATCGAATGCTGGCTGCCTTTGGTGTTAAAGCCCATCTGATTCCAGGAGAACCTGTCAGCGCCTTGTCCCGCGTTGCGCACACAGTTCTGCCGAGTGATTTGGTGATTATCGACGGCGAATGGGGAACTGATTCTTTACAGAGTCGCTCGATTGCCGAATGGCTTCCAAGGCTTTGCCACATTCAATCCACCATTTTCGCAAGTGCAACTCTCGGCGGGAAACTGGAACAGATTCCAGTGCCAGCGACCGCTGTTGAGACGATCCATTTGCGACGTGCTGCGTAACGAAGGTGAACGAAAACAGGGCGGGGCCGCCACGGTAGCAAGTCCAGGATCGAGCGAGTTGGGGGCTCGGATGGCGCAATTGTTATAGTCGATAGAGTGCACGCAATTCGCTCATCTTTCCTTTCGCTCAAGTACGGAGAGAGATGTGATGGCTCACTTTTGGGGGTAGGGTTCTGAACTTGCGGATCGCAGGTTCTGTTCACTCCCTTACGTTTTGCCACGGAGTCCACTTCTGTGAATTCGATCCCTTTAAAACGATTCACGTTCTTCTTGTTTGCGACCACGATCTTTGTCAGTGCATTTTTGCTTTTCCAGGTACAGCCGATCATGGCCAAGTACATCTTGCCATGGTTCGGCGGCAGCCCAAGCGTCTGGACGACCTGCATGCTCGTCTTCCAAGTATTGCTATTCGGCGGATACGCATATGCGTACGTTCTAAATCGATTCATGCCACTTGAGAATCAATTCACGCTGCATGCGATGTTCCTAGTGATAGCGCTCTGCACGTTACCGATTACGCCGACGCCTGATTGGAAGCCGATGGGGGCGGAATCTCCCACCTGGATGATCATGATGCTGCTCGTTTGCAAGGTAGGCGCACCGTACTTTTTGCTTTCTTCGACTGGTCCTTTGCTTCAATCCTGGCTTAGTCAATCCAAGGCATGCGAGCATCCGTATCGACTCTATTCCCTTTCCAACCTCGGGTCGATGCTCGCGTTGTTGTCCTTCCCCTTCGTCATCGAACCAGTGCTTTCGTCGACACAACAATCCACAATATGGTCGCTCGCTTTCGTAGTGTATGTGGGTTTGTGCCTGACGTCCGCAATCGTACTCTATCGGTCGTTAGCAACCAAGCCACTAAGCTATATGGCTGCCGATGCGGTAGCCCGAGAAAGGCTACCATGGGCGACGGTGGGCACTTGGTTTGCCCTATCGATGCTACCATCCGTCATGCTCTTGGCAACAACGAATCAAGTCTGCTTGGATACGGGGGTCATTCCCTTTCTCTGGGTTATTCCACTAGCGCTCTACTTGCTAAGTTTCATTCTGACATTCGATAGCCCTCGATGGTATCGCCGCCGGCCGTTCATCATGTTGGCCATGGTTTCATTTCTTGTGTTGTATTTGCTGAAAATGTTTGAGTACAAAACGCCACTGAGCGTGGAGCTCGTGTTGTCCCTTTTTGGTCTGTTTTGTACTTGTATGGTTTGCCACGGTGAGTTGTTTGGACTTAAACCACATGCAAGTCGCTTGACGTTTTTTTATATGACGATGTCGGCTAGCGGGGCCTGTGGCGGTATCTTTGTTGCACTGATTGCACCTATTCTGTTCAATGGCTACTTTGAGTGGCAACTCGGATTGTTCGCATGCATACTCGTATTCTTCGAAACTTATCTACAGAGCAATTCGGTTTGGTCCAAGCGAGTTCCGAGTTGGGCTAAGGCCTCGTTAGCCGTTGGACTTCTCATCGTTGCCGTTTCGTGGCTTAGTTTTTGGAATTCACACTCGAATAAGCAGTTGACCGTCAAGCGCAATTTCTATGGAGTCTTAAGCGTTGCCGCAGGGCGAGATGAAAAAACGGGCGAACCGTTGCGCAATTTAGTTCATGGTCGCATCGTTCATGGTTCGCAGTTTCAGAATGTCCGTCTGGAACAGCAACCAACAACATACTACACTCAATCGTCTGGCGCCGGATTGGCGTTGCTCAATCACGAATCCAGCCGATCAAGACATATCGGAGTGGTTGGGCTTGGTGCTGGCACATTAGCGACTTATGGCGTGCCGGGGGATCGATATCGATTTTACGAGATCAATCCACATGTCATCGAAATGGCAAACGATTACTTCACGTTCTTGAAGAAGTCGCGAGCCGAAATCGACGTTGTACTCGGCGATGCGCGCTTGACTCTGGAAAGAGAACCATCCCAGGCATTCGACATACTGGTCTTAGACGCCTTTAGTGGTGATGCGATTCCCATTCATTTGCTAACACGAGAAGCGATGGGAATATACGTTCGGCATCTCAAGCGAGATGGCGTGCTTGCGATCCATATCTCCAATCTCTATTTTGATCTTCAGTCGATTGTTGCGGGGCTTGCGCTCGATGATTCCTTTGAAACGAGCGTTGTCAAGAACGAAGTCGATTTGAATTCGGCCGCGTTGGAATCCACTTGGGTATTGCTATCGCGTCATCGAGAGACACTTCAGAACGCGATTGGGCAAACCCAAGAGATTTTTCCGGCGGGCAAACCCGTTCAATGGACCGATGACCGTAGCAATTTGTTCGAAGCCCTTCGATAAGGCGAGTTTCGATACGCGAGTTTCGATAAGGCGAGTAGGGATGAATGGAGTCGTTTAGACAGATGAATCGTCTGAGTTGAACATTTGGCTGATCGACTTATTGGAGTGAATGCGGCGTATGGCTTCGGCCAACAAGGGAGCCACGGTTAATACTTGGATACTATCGAGCCGCTTTTCTAGCGGCAGAGGGATCGTGTTGGTGATCACCAAGCTATCGATTGGTGCTTTCCGAAGATTCTCGATAGCTGGATCGCACAAGACTCCGTGTGTCGCGGCTAGGTGAATCTCTTTCGCGCCCGCTTCATGAACCAAACGAGCGGCACCGCAAATGGAGCCCGCCGTGCTGATCATGTCGTCGAACATCAGGCATATTTTTCCTTCGACAGGCCCACCGATGATGTTCTTTTGTTGAGTCTTGAACGCGTTATCCCGAACTTTGTCCACGATGGCAAGCTTGCCTCCCAAACGCTTGGAATGTCCGATGGCTCGTTTGATACTTCCCTCATCCGGACTTACGACCACGATTTCCGCCGGGTCAAAGGACTTGCTCAGAAAGTAATTGGTCAAAACGGGGGCTGCGTACAAGTGATCTACAGGCACATCAAAAAAACCTTGAATCTGCGGAGCATGCAAATCCATCGTCAGCACCCGCCCGGGTAATTACGTTTGCAACAAGCTTGGCAGTGATTGGCGTTCGGCCTTCGTCCTTTCGGTCCTGGCGTGCATATCCGTAGTACGGAATGACTGCGGTGATCCGAGCAGCGCTTGCGCGTTTGCAAGAATCGATCATGATGAGCAATTCCATCAAGTTGTCATTGACGGGAGGACAGGTCGACTGAATCAAGTAGACATCTCGGCCTCGTACGTCATCCTCGACTTTACAAAAATTCTCACCGTCCGGAAACTTACCGAGCGAAATGGAACCAAGTTCGAGATGGAGCGATGAGCAAATATCCTTCGCCAATTGAGGATTGGCCCGGCCGCTAAATATTTTTAATTCTCGCATTGATAGCCCATTTCTCGCATTTTGGATTCGACCATTTCCAGCTCAGCCACCGTATTGATGCTGAGCGATTCGCACGCCTTTAAAACAGGGCGAGCGTCGACGTTCATGCCGTTTTGCAATAACAGCTCTGGGCTGTCCGTCAAATAATACTCGGATTGTGAATTATTGTTCTTGAGCTTCTCGAGAGACCAAAGCAAACTTGTCCGTTTAAAAAGATAAGTGCTCATGTTGACCTCTCGCAATTGCAACTCCTCTGGATTCGCGTCCTTGTGCTCCACGATTCGCAAAAAGCGACCTTCTGAATCACGGACAATTCGACCAAGTCCCTGCGGATTGTCCTTGAGAAGCGTTCCGAGCAAGCAGCTCCAGTCTTCTTTCTCAAATTCCTGTATTAGCTCCGTTACTGAACTGGATTGAATCATAGGCGAGTCTCCAGCGACGACGAGCACAGGCGATGTTCCCGTGGCAAGAAGGGGCTTGCACATCTGAACGGCATGGCCCGTCCCCAATTGCTCGGATTGGAGTGCAAACTCGACGCCACGGCTAGCCAACACGCTCCGCACAAGATCGTTGCGATAGCCAACCACTACGATCATTCTGTTGATTCCGGCCGACTCCAATGCGTCGATCACCCAATGAATCATCGGTCGTCCCAAAACTGGGAAAAGTACTTTTGGGAGCTCGCTGTTCATTCGAGTTCCCTTGCCAGCTGCAAGGACTATGGCCGTCGTTTCGATCATCAAATGCTCTTGAACTTTCGAGTATCATGTCTTTTTAGGGAAAGTGTGGACAGAGTCCGACATCTTGGCAAAGAATTCGATAGCTATCCAGGTCACTCCGAGCATGAATGGGCAACATTGACGAATTTCCCAAATTTCGTTACGTTTCTTATTCCCGAGTTGGCTTACCACATCCGATTTGAATCAACGAAACTTGTCAGAAAGAGAATTCCATGGCCGGAACCGAACGTCAACGCGAACTCCGCAAACGAAGACATCGAACGAAAAAACTGGAACTGTTGCATAAAAAAAGCGAGAAAGCCTCCAAAACTGAGAAGGCAACGATCATTCAAAAGTTACGTCGCTTGAGTCCAGGTGCGGAACAATTGATCCAAGCTTGGAAGCTTGCATAGATCGAACGGGGACCTACACACAAGACCACTGGTGGCAGGGCATGGCTTTAAGTCCACGCCCAGTCGGTTTGGCCAGGCCTATCCAGCCGGGGTTGCCTGGGTTTTAAATGAGACACAGCCGACCAAAGTTAAGTTAGTAGGCACATTCCATGTGCCGTCCACGCTGGAATCCTGGCAAAAGCTTGACTGCGAACGGCACGGCGGAGCGTATCTGCTGCTTTGGTTGCCTGGGTTCATTTAATCGTGTTCGGTGTTGAACATTCGATCGCCAGCGTCACCCAGGCCTGGAACAATGAACTTGTGAGAATTTAGCTCTTCATCGATGGCGGCGACAAAGACCTTTACGTCCGGAAAGTCTTGATGAAACTGCTCGATACCGGGTCTAGCAGCTATAACGCTCAAGACTCGGATGTCTTGCACTCCACACCTCTTCAGAGCTGCGACAGCAGCGTTGATCGAGCCACCGGTAGCGAGCATGGGGTCAAGGACCAGCCCGACATCGACTGCATTTCCGCTTGGAAGTTTGCAGTAATATTCCACGGGCTTGGCGGTCGCTTCGTCGCGATACATCCCTAAATGCCAGACGGCGGCATCCGGAAGCAACTGCAGAACAGGTTCAACCAAACCCAATCCCGCTCTCAGAATTGGCACGATCCCAATCCGCTGGGACATTCTTTTACCAGACATTTCGGTTAGAGGAGTCTGCACCTGGTACGGCGTGAGGAGAAGGTCATCGGTTGCGCGCACGGCAAGCAGCATCGACAGCAATCGAATTTGGATTCGGAATTGGGCGGGCGAAGTCGAGGTGTCTCGCAGAATGGACAGATGATGGGCTGCGAGCGGATGTTCTAATTCAAAAACATTTTGCATGGGTTGGGAAACTACTCTTGAGTCGCGGTCAAAGTTGTCACATCGACATATTTGTACGTGCCGCGGTTCGTTTCCGCTAGCTCTCGAATCCATCCACCGTTGCTTGTAGCTGGGCCAATACTAAATTGGACGGAATGAACGGTGGTTCGGGACAGTTCCGCGCGTTGCTGGAGCTGACGCAATTGAGCGGGCGACAAAAACGGATCCTCGGCATCCGTCAAGAAGTACAGGACATCCGGACCATACGAAAGTCCGAGCAAAAGCGCCGGCATATGATTCGTCGCGCCGTCACCGGGCATACCTCTCACATATCTTTCCGCGCGATTTTTTTCATTATCCGTTGCGAAAATCATTCGTCCGGAGCTGCCGAAAGTTGACATTGGACGCAAGGAATCGTTGTAAAAAACGATCTGAAATTGATGATATTCGTTCAAAGACTTGATGCTCTTGAGTAGTTCGCGTTTGGCCGAATTCAACGGGCTAGCTTGATAGACATTCATGGAATCCGAACGATCGATGACGAAAACGAAGGAAGCGCCGGTTCCTTCGGTGCCGAAAAACGAGGTTTTGACTTTGTTGCCGCTGCCCCGACCAGCTCCCGTCCCGTTTCCTGCTGTATTGCCATCACCCGAGAGTCCGGAGCCGAGCGATCCGTCTAAATTGGAGCCATTCGTTGTGGCCGAATTGCTGGTTCCGACGAATTGTGACAAGAGGGTTTCGACGGAAATAGGTGGCCCGCCGGCGTCGTTGACCGAAAGAGTGGTAGGCTTCGGCTTGGTCGTACTGGCGTTACGGCCAGCACTTGAGCCCCCAGCCAAAAAATACTCGTTCCCTTGATTCGTTTCGTGAACGACTGCGATCCCGACTGGTCGGTCCGCTTCGCCAGCAGTCCCACGCGTTTGCGGCCGCCAAAGAATCCCCAACGCAACGAATATGATTGTATGTAGGATGCAACTGGTCAACCACGCGCGGTGATCGGACCAGGTTTTTTGTTGAGGCAGGAAAATGCTGCGATCTCGACGACCTAAAAAATTAGATTCAGGAACGCCAGTCGATTTTTCGCTCGAAATCTTTTTCACGGCACGAATTCAACAAAGTTTTTTGAATGGAAAATAAACCCAAATCTCTGACGAGCCCCGTTTTCAGACGCTTTTGTACCGGTTCTAACAAAAATACGCCCTAATTGGAACTTTGACGCCCTACTCGTATCTTACTAGCGGAAGGTTTTGTTGACACGTACAGTGTCGTAATTAGGATTGAATCGAGGAGTTCGAAACTCGTTTCGATCGCTGCATTCGAGACTGTAGGCTAGCAAGGATCATTTTTGCCATCCGATGTCGTCAAATATATGCTTCGCTCCTGGATTTAGCACCTTTTCTTTTACTGCTGGGTAAGTCATGACTAAGGAACGTCAGTTCGGCGCACAATCTCGACGAAAAAAGGTACTTCGTAGAGATCAAATTTCGAAACGTCGAATGTTTCTGGAGAGTCTGGAAGACCGTCGCTTGATGACGGTAGAGCCTGATGGGAACGGATGGTACTATCCTCCGATAGGCAAATTCACGGCGGACAACACGGTCAGCATCGGGCCGGCGGAATATGCTCGGCGGTCCGCGTTGCAGTACGGCACCGGAACCCCGGGTAATACACGCTCGGGTGGTGAAAACGGGTCACCCTTCAATACATCCGAAGTAGAGCCAAATAATGTTCCTCGGCAGGCCCAACTGATCCCGCTCGGGACTCTCTCTAGCAATTTTTCCGTCGCGAATATTTCCGGGCAATTGTCAAGTGTTGCTTTGACCAATATCGTTGATGAAGATTACTTCGCAGTTGATCTGCGTGCTGGCGACATTCTGGAGGCGTCGCTAACAGGTAACCGAAATAATATTTTCGACGTATCCCTGACCGATTCCACTGGGGCTGAGATTATCGGTAGCACATCGAATACGTCGACAGCATTCCCGCTCTCGTCGCCGCTTTATAACATACCTGGCAATACGACCTTCGCCCAAATCATCCCTGCCACTGGTAGGTACTTTGTTCGCGTTGCGGATGGATTTGGTGCCTATGCTCTGAAGTTACGAGCGTTTAGAAACTCGATTGAGAGCGAGCCGGTTGGGACTAAGCAGATTATATTCCTAGACTTTAATGGGCAGACTATTAATGCAGGTATTTTTGGTGTGCCAATCTCCGCGCGTTTACCTTCGATGATCGATACGGTTGAGCAATTCGGATTCCTTCGGAGCGACGAAAATGCCCTAATCGATGGGATCATCGCCGGAATCAAGGAAAACTATCAAGAGACGTTGGCTAGCACGGGCACCAATGGTTACTTCTCAGCAGATGGCCGACCTGGTAGTTTCGATATTGAATTCCAAAACAGTCGCGATAATCCAGATCCATGGGCGGATAAAAATGTTTCTCGCGTCATTATCGGTGGCGGCTTTAATGAGTTTCCGCTTCCAGTACGCGGTATAGCCCAGAGCATTGACGTGGGAAACTACAATCGTACGGAAACGGCAATCGTGCTGCCCGAGGCCTACTTTCTGCCGGGTGACGATGTTCGCACCATTCCGCGAACTGCAACGAAGTCCACGCTAGACGTGTTTGTTAAAGCAATTTCGGCAACCATCAGCCACGAGATGGGGCACTATCTGGGTGCTTTCCATCAAGAGAATAGCAACAGCACTTTGTCGTTAATGGATTCGGGTGGGCTTCCACTTGCCTTGACCAGAGTTGGGGTCGGAGTCGATGGCGTTTTTGGAACCGTTGACGATATTGATATTGATTTTGTTAAAGATCGATATGCGATAATCGAAGGCTTTACCGGCAGAACCGATCATGCGATCAATATGGCGTATGATTTGGCAACTGGCATGGTTGGATCAACGATTACGGGCATCGTGTATAACGATCGCAATCGAAATGCACGTCAGGATACTGGTGATGAAGGGCTGGCGAACTGGACCGTTTTCGCAGACATAAACGGTAACAACATTCAAGATGCGGGTGACACGTCTACATTAACCCTCGCCAACGGAGCCTATGCGCTTGCGGTGCCTGCGGGAACGTTTAACATTCGCGCAGTCCCGAAAACCAATTGGGTAGTCACAGCCCCATCGACGGGAGTCGCGCGAGTTTCCGGTGGCGGAACAGCCAATTTTGGTTTCAATGTGCCCTCAGATTTAGCAACCGGTTTTAAATGGCTAGACATCAATGGGGATGGAATTCGCGATGCGAGCGAACCTGGCCTAGCTGGAGTCTATATTTACCTCGATCTCGACGGCGATCAACGTCCCGACTTGGGTGAGCCTGCCAGCATTACCAAGGCCGACGGATCGTACTCATTAACTCCGCCATCGCGAGGTACGTATTCGATCCGCGAAGTCGTTGAATCCGGCTTCATTCAGACTTATCCTGCGTCTGGCCAACACGTCGTGAGTTTTGATGGAACAAATCCGCTCCGTGGATATGACTTCGGCAACAATGAGTCATCCGATTGGGGTGATGCCCCTGCTCAATATGCAACAACGCGAGCTGCGAACGGTGCATCACACGGTTTGACAGCAGGACTTCGTCTCGGTGTCAATATTGATTCCGAGCAGAATGGCCAACCGTCGGCCACCGCAACCGGAGATGATATTACGGGCATCATCGGTAGCAATGGCCAAGTCATCGACGATGAAGACGGTGTTGTCATTCTCGCGCCGATTGTACGAGGGGACAACGCAAACATTATTCAGGTCAGTGTGACCAACACAACCGGAACACCCAGTTACCTCCAGGGCTGGATCGATTTCAACGGCAATGGTACTTGGGGTGACGTTGCGAACGAGCAGATCGCAAAGAACGTATTGGTTGCCAATGGTTTAAACAACGTTACCTTTTCGACACCTTCGGGAGCAGTGAATCAAACCTTTGCTCGGTTCCGGTTGTCTCAAGATCAAAATCTGACCCCGACAGGCAAAGCCAAAACAGGCGAAGTGGAAGACTATGCATTTAGCATCGTCGATGGCCCTCGAACTCTATTGCAGCCGGATTCGTTTACCGTTGCACGCAATAGCCAACTGAACCCAATGGATGTCCTCGCAAACGACTTCGTATTGCCAAACGATCCTTGGACGATTACCAGTGTAAGTCTCGGATTAAATGGTGGTCGTGTTGTCATCGATGCGGATGGCAAAGCAGTAAAGTACACGCCGGCCCTCAGCTTTGTAGGACGCGACGAATTCACGTATACGACGACGAGTCAATCGGGGCGAAAAGAAACCACCAAAGTCACAGTGACTGTCGCGCTTCAGTTTGTCGACCCAGTAGCGGTTGACGACTCTTTTGATGTCCCAACCAATTCGATCGGATTCCCGTTGAGTGTGCTGGCCAATGACATTGAAGGTCGTGGCGGTGCACTCATTGTTTCTAGTGTCACTGACCCAGACAAAGGTGGATCGGTGACGATTGGGTCTGGCGGACAGAGTATTCGATACACACCAGCACGCGGATTCGGCGGGACCGAGCAATTCAGCTATACGGCAACGGATGCAACCGGTAAGTCAACTTCAGCTAAGATTACAGTTCACACTGTTCAAGGTGCACGAGCCGATGATGAAGTTGAATTTAGCTTCCAGTTTCTGAACAGTGCAAACCAGCCAATTACCGAAGTACGCCAAGGCGAGACATTTAAGGTTGTTGTTGTTGTCGACGACTTACGCCCTGAAAAAGCTGCAGCCGAAATTCCTCCACGAAACGTAACGGATCCAGGCGTTTACTCTGCCTACCTCGATGTGCTCTACTCGTCAGGTTTAGTCACACCCAATGCACCACGAACTGGTAGTTCTCTGGATTTTGCAGCAACATTCGTAGCACCCTATCAAACCGGTATCAATGGAACTGCTAAAACTCCTGGTATTATCGATGAGTTGGGCGCATTCGTCGGCTCAGTAACCTCGTTCAATAAACCAAACCCAATTCCCGTTGTCGTCTTGGAGTTTACTGCCTCTTCTGCTGGTATTGCAGAGTTTGTAGGAGATCCAGCAGACCGACTTCCGAGTTCGGAAGTGACTTTCTACAACACTCCAACCACGCGTGTTCCTAACGAACAGATTCGATTCGGACGTGCAACCTTGGAAATCGTTCCAAGTGGCGTCGATTTCCCATTCGCCGTCGACGACACTCGTTTTAATATCGCTGCTGGAAACGCCTTCAACATTGACGTTTTGACCAACGATGTTAGGGGTACCCAACCTCCTGTCCGAATCACTTCGGTTACGCAGCCCGCGAACGGCCAGACAACGATTAATCGAAATAGCCCAGGCGATGACACAATCAGTTATGTGTCCAATTCGAACTTTGTCGGATTAGAGCAGTTCAAGTACACCATCACGGACAACCGCGGATTCATTTCGACTGCAACGGTTACCCTGCACGTCGGAGCGGACACCGCAGATGATCTTATTCGGCTGCGACTTGATGCGACCGATCTTTCAGGTGTTCCAATCGATCAGGTCATCGTTGGTCAACAGTTTCAACTGCGTGGATACGTCCAGGACTTACGCACTGCGGCAATCAAGCCAGGGGTGTTTGCTGCGTTCCAAGATATTCTCTACGACAAGGGGTTGGTATCGGTCAACGCCAGCACTGACCCAGCCGGTCTAGGATTCCAAGTCGTTTTCGATCCCGCTTACAGCAATGGCAAGTCGGGTGATATTCGAATCCCTGGTCTCGTGAATGAAATCGGTTCGGTACAAACCAGTGACGGCCCAACTGGCTCGGGTGAAAAATTGCAATTCACCATCACCTTAACAGCACGCAA
>Ga0247843_1006350_pt1 | contig 15506 bp, 18 predicted proteins | sample LaCruzMarch2017__FD_192420 | JGI IMG/M metagenome (GOLD analysis project Ga0247843, IMG submission 192420) | Freshwater microbial communities from meromictic Lake La Cruz, Castile-La Mancha, Spain - LaCruzMarch2017_8m | ecosystem: Environmental > Aquatic > Freshwater > Lake | place: Spain... | reverse complement strand
AGTGCCTGTTATCGTAGCTCCAGATACTGTTGTAGTGCCGACAATAGTAACGCCAGTGATATTGGTAGCTTGTACAGAAGTGCCTGTTATCGTAGCTCCAGATACTGTTGTAGTGCCAATAACAGTAACACCAGTGATATTAGTAGCTTGAATATTAGTTCCAGTTATCGTAGCTCCAGATACTGTTGTAGTGCCGACAATCGTAACACCAGTGATATTAGTAGCTTGTACAGAAGTACCAGTTATTGTGTCTCCCGATAAGAAAGCGGTAAATATTCCTGATGCGCCTGAGATTAATGTAAAGCCGTTTTGAATTGCACCACTAAATGAAAAAGTTTGATCAACGTTATTTGAATCTTTGTACGTAATCGTATTAACTTTTACAGTTCCGTAAGTCATTGAAAATTCCTTTTATTTAGAATGGCATCGTTTCTTACTTTAATTTTACATTGTTTTATTTACTTTGCAACCTATCCAACCAACCAAACAGATCCACTTGGAACGGTTACGATTGCTCCGGATGAAACAGTAACTGGCCCAACAGAAAAACCGTTATAACTAGTTGTGATAGTTGTGCTCACAGTAATGTCTCTTAGACTTTCAAGAATAATGGCTTGTGATGGAAACGTTGCTGAACGCCACATAGTCGTGCCGTCACCATTGCTGGAAAGAACGTAATTAGAAAGTCCTTGTGAAGCAGGGAAAGAAAAAAGACCATAGGGTCGTATATCCCCTGAACTATTAATAACTGTTATATTACCTGATGCTTTATAGGTAGAACCAGAAAGTGTATTAAAAAATCCAGTTCCCATGGATACAGTGCTTCCAGTAAACGTAGTAAATACACCACTGGTACCATTAATTGTTGTGCCTGTTATGGTAGTAAATTCACCAGAAACACCTGTAACAGAGGTAAAACTTGCAGTAGTTCCCGTAATGGTTTGTCCGCTTATTGTTCCTGTTACAGATAAACCAGAACCAAAATAACCTGATCCAGAAACAAAAAGATTGCCGGAAGTCGTTAGATTTCCTGACACACTAAACGTATTAGCAGTAAACGTATTTACTGTCAGTGCATTAAATACACCTGTCGTTGCATTTACAGTTGTTCCTGTAATTGTTGTTCCACTAAGATTAGTAAATACACCAGAAACACCTGAAATATTACTAAATCTTCCTGTATCACCTGTAACAATTGTTCCTGATAGCTGTGTAGTAAATACACCAGAAACACCTGAAATATTACTAAATCTTCCTGTGTTTCCGGTTATTGTAGCTCCTGATAATTGTGTAGTAAAAATCCCGGTTACACCGGTAATTGTTGTAAATCTTCCTGTGTCTCCTGTAATTATTGCTCCAGATAAAGACGAAGTAAAAATACCGGTACTTCCTGTTACTGTCGTAATTAGAGCGCTATCTCCGGCAATCTGTGCACCTGAAATACTACTTGTGAATACCCCTATTTGACCAGTAATTTTTTCAGCTAATACTGTGCCTCCTGTGATTGTTGAACCAGATAGCTGCGTGGTGAATACACCTGAAATCCCAGTTACAGTTGTTGCTTGAAGTAAATTACCTGTTATTGTCGCTCCTGATAACTGCGTAGTAAAGACACCAGAAACACCTGTAACAGATGTAAAATTGGCTGTTGTTCCTGTAACGGTTTGACCACTTATTACTCCTGTTACAGATAGACCAGAACCAAAGTAACCTGATCCAGAAACAAAAAGATTTCCAGAAGTTGTTAAATTTCCTGATACTGTAAAAGAAGCTGCATTAAAAGTATTAGCTGTTAGGTTATTAAATATACCTGTCGTTGCATTTATATTTGTTCCTGTAATTGTTGTTCCACTAAGATTAATAAATACACCAGAAACGCCACTGACTATACTAAATTGTCCTGTGTTTCCTGTTATTGTATTACCTGAAAGTTGTGTTGTAAATATACCTGAGATTCCACTTATCGATGTTGCTTGTATCGTGGTTCCGGTTATTGAAGCACCCGATAAATAAGTTGTATATATTCCTGAGGTTCCTGTTATAACCGTTGTTTGAATACTGTCTCCAGTTATAGTCGCTCCCGATAACTGCGTAGTAAATACACCGGAAGCACCAGTAATACTAGTAAATCTGCCTGTGTTACCAGTAATACTAGCTCCTGATAAAGATGTGGTAAATGTTGCTGTTGCTCCCGTTACTGTAGTTGCATTAATTGTTGTTCCTGTAATAGTAGAACTATTTATATTTGTTATAGCACCGCTTGTTGCATTTACTGTTACCGCATTAATTGTTGTGCCGCTTAGGGTAGATGAAAATATTCCTGTTGCAAATGCTGCTGTTATACCAGAGCTTAATGTAAAGTTACCAGTGCCTACTAGTAACTGACTTATGTTTACATTAGTGCCTGAAAAAACTGCTGCTGATAATGTACCAGATACAGTTAAGTCATTATTAATAACTCCACTATTTGCAGTCAAGCCTCCTGCAATTGTTAAATTAGAAATATTAACAGTGCCTGATACACTTAAATTTTGTTGTATGTCAAGATTGCCAGCAAGAGTGCCTCCCGTAGTCGATAGATAGTATAAATTAAAGTAGTTTTTTAATCCTGACGCTGTGATTTTTTTATTTTTTAATGTTGGATCAACTTCAAAAACGTGAACCAACGTAAACAGATCCTGTTCTGCTACTTGGCTACCATCTAATATAGGAAGTTCAGATATCCTTCTGTTAGCCATCTATTAGGCGACAAATACTCCTATTTTAATTATAGGTCCCTTTTACTTACTCCACTTCACTTCAACACGAGGAAGATTGTTTACAATGTGCCAGGTTCCTTGGATGCCTAGTACAAGACCACAAGAGACTATAAAGACCACGATAAGTTCAGCAACAGTTAAATTCCGTCGCACGTAGACGACACGTCCAGGAGGAGGTCCCTGCATTCTTGCCACTTGCATGGCTTGTATACGGGCCTGTGCTTTAAGTTGCTCCAGGTTTTCAGGTGTTATATAATTTTCTATTGTTGGCAAGCCTTGTGGAGGCGTACTAGCAGAAACTTGATTTTCTTCCATGGGTGACAATTTACTTGTTTTAAAGCTAGCATAAAAAAAGTTATGTTGCCATTATGAATTACGGGTTAAGAAAAGGTCTTGAAGACATTGCAGCTGAGTTGAAGGGTATCAGAACAATTTTGGGATCTATGTGGCATTCTCGCTACAAAACAGAAGAAACTAACCTGATGAATCCAGAGCTTTATGCAGATGAGTATATTTCAACCGAAGAATGTGCTAAACGTTTAGGAATATCAGATCAAACGATCAGGAATTGGATTGCTCAATCCAAGAATAGTCAAGGTAAAGGTTGGATTGAAGGCATCCATTATATTAATATTTGTCCAAGAGAAAATAAAAAGGCTATCATTAGGATTCCTTGGAACGAGTTAATCCGTTCTTTTGCTAAGAACAGAGAAACAGACGTCACAGATTTTAGGAACAGGTCTTTGTACCAAAGTAGCCATAGTAGCCACTTATGATATGTCACATCTAATTGAAGACTTAGACGTTACAACCGTCACTCTTGAGAATTATTCTCAACTCCTTCCTAGCATTATTTGTAAACAAGTTAAAATCTTCTTACCTCCTTCAGGTTCTTTTGACAATGGGTGTTTACAACGGTATCTTAAAAATATAAGAGATTATGAAGAAGAAGATGCTAATTCAAGCATGACTCTTGCTAACAGATTACGTATTGCTTTTGCAAATATGCAACCTGATACAATCTGTGGCAGGTTTCCGCAAGCCGAGCTATCTCTTAAGAGAAGGTTAAGGTGTGTGGCTGAATACTTGATTAGGGTTAAAGAATTTGATAAATTAAAAGATGATGAAGGTAATCTGGTCAAGCGCCGTGGGGCTATTGGTAAAATGGTATGTGTTTACCAGCCCCTTCCTAAACTTCTTGATTCTCTTGTTAAACAAAATTTGGTACAACCATGAACAAACGCGAGCGTTTACTCTCAACTCTATTAGATAAAGATTTCTCACAAGAGAAAGCTAAAATTCTTGATACTACAGTGCGTTTTATTCTTAGTGATATGGGTAAAATGTATATTGATTTTTGGAATGCTGAAGGGCCTGGTGTCATGGTATTTCAGCCTACGTCACAAGAACGTAGTATGTTTTACTGGACTCTTCAAGAAATTCATTCAGCAAAAGAAACGTGTGAACAAGATGATAATGGTGATCTAGCAGAAAGTTTGCGACGTATTCTTGAGTCAGCTCAAAAGATTGATCCAGAAGCAAGTGCTGGTTATATCATCAATGATAACGATGGCATTCGTTATTTCCAAATAGACTACAACCAGCTAACAGACTAATGAAACCATTAAGGAAAGAAGATCAAGAGTTAATTACAAACTCTGATTTAGCGGCTGCCGCTCATATGTTGATGGGTGAAATTGACTTGGATCCTGCTAGTTCCCACACTGCAAATGAATACGTAGGTGCTATAAAATACTTCACGCCTCAAGATGACGGTCTTAATGCACAACAGTGGTTTGGCAAGGTATATCTATTTCCACCTAGTGGATCTTACTTTTTTAATAAGGCGTTAGATAAATGGAAGATGACGCGGGTTAGTGCTGGTACTGTTACGTCATCTCATGCTGTGTGGTTCCAGAGGTTATATCGCGCTTGGTTGAATAATGAAATTGAGCAAGGTCTATTCTTTACCAACTGTCCTGATATGATTCGATACGAGCAAAAAATATTTGACTTTCCTATTTGTATCCTTAAAACACCTCCTGAATTAATTAGATATTCCAGCAAAGGAATAGATAAACACCGGACGTGTACAAGTTTACTAGTCTACCTACAGCCTAAGGATAACTCTGGAGAAGCCACCCAGCGATTCATTGATGTTTATGAAGAGAAAGGCCGTGTTCTTTATTAAGAAACAAGCACTTTCCTTGTAACTGCAGTACAGTAAACAAAAGTCAGGCATCAGATGAGCATTCTTTGCGATCTTGAAATCAAGGATTTAGCTTTAAATCACGAGATGATCACTCCTTTTGTTGATCATATGGTTAAAGAAGAGGAAGGAAGACGTGTTCTAAGTTATGGCCTTGGTTCTTATGGGTATGATATCCGCTTGTCACCAACGCAATGTCTAGTGCTTGGCCGTATTGATGTTGGTGAAACTGATCCAAAGAATTTTAATCTTGATATCTTACGCCCTGTTGAATTATTAGAAGATGAAAGAGGTAAGTACTTTCTTATTCCTCCTTACAGTTATTGTTTAGGAGTAGCAGAAGAACGGTTATCGTTACCAGCGGATGTAACTGTTGTTGCAATGGGGAAAAGTACATATGCTAGAACAGGGATTATTGCAAATATTACGCCTGCGGAAGCGTTGTGGCGCGGACATTTAACACTTGAAATCAGTAATGCCACTCCATTGTTTAATCGTATTTATGCCAATGAAGGTATTATTCAACTTTTGTTTTTCCGTGGTAACCCTTGCAGCACTACCTACGAAGATCGCGCAGGTAAATATCAGGATCAAGCAAAAGAAATTGTGACATGTCGAGTATGAAACCAACTTCACTTGACGTAGATCAACGCCTTAGGGTGTTACAAATTATTACTGATACAGTAGTCCATCAAAACAATCCTTTGTTGATGGCTGAGTTATCTAGGTTCAAAGCAGACAATGTTCAGTGGACTTTAAACATGATCAAAGAAATGTTTCAACAATTACAAGATGCTTTAGAAATGCAAGATTATGGACACTACTTAGACGAAGGGTGAACCAAAGTTAGGTTGTGGTTTACGGGCATAGCCTACACTTCCAACAGGAGAAAACGTTTCTCCTTGATCAGCACTGGTTGGTTCATTAAGTAATGCGTTTTGCCTGAACTTACCTGCTGATTTTGCAGCTGCCATAAATTTATTTATTCTTTCTTGTTGTCTTTCATTGTCAACTCTTTTAGAAATATCTCGTTCATTATTATCTAAACGTCGAATATCAACGTCATATGCACGACCTGGATTAAGGTCTGACGTATCTGTCGCTGAAGTTCCCGCGTCAAGTGACGGGTCATAAGTACCAGGGATTGACTCTTTCCCTGCCTTGTTTAGTGGTTGGTTGAATCGTCCCATGTTAATATTGTAAACGAAGAAGATTTAAGCAAATGCATAACGCAGTAGATGCTCACGATTTCCTTGATGGCTTCATGCAACGTGGTATTCGTATCGATGACGAAGTCAGCAAACGCGAGCTAACGGCTTGTGATTTTGGTGGGCAACTGGATAATGAGGAGAACGACGTTCCCTTGTATGATCAGTATAATAGAGGCCTGGCTCTTACCCAAGCAGACCGGCCTCGTCAAAACCTTGCTCTAGAAGGTAACCAATGTCCGACTTCGCCAATGTCAAACACTCGTCCAGGATTGACGGGATACATTCCAAGTGTGGAAGAAGGGATGGAGGGGGGTGCGGCTCCTTTACCGAAGGGTGCAGTAGTACTGGATTTAGGGGATATTCCAACACGGGAAAAGAAGTTGTCAGCGATGCGTCGCGGGATTTAATAGATCTAGTTAATAATCCTCTTCACTACAATCAGGGGTCTGTTGAGTGTATTGAGGCTATTGAAGCAGCGTTGACACCAGAAGAATTTCGTGGGTATTGTAAAGGTAATGCAATTAAATATGTATGGCGTGAACGCCTGAAGGGACAAGACGAGTCTCTTAAGAAGGCTAAGTGGTACTTGGACCGCCTTCAGAATGGTTGAAGATTATCCTCATCAATTTCTTCATCATCATCTTCGTCATCACTACACATAAAAGCTAGTTCTTCTAGCTCCAGTTCTGTGGGAATATCAAATTCAATATTGACGCCTTCTTCTTCCATTATGTCTTTGATGGCTGTAATCTCAATAAGACGTTGTTGATACAAGTTAAGTAGGGCTTGGTGAAGTTGTTCCCATGTCATTTCTGATGCACGTAACTCAGCTTTGCGCATAGCAAATTTAAACTCCAAGGGGAGTTCTAATTCTTTGGGCTCACATGAGGGGTCCATTAGAGGTTTCATTTTCTGCCTGTATCTATTCTAAAGCTTACACTGTAATTTCACCCTGATGCAATACCGGCAACTTGAATTCGTTGGCAAATTCAGCAAGGACAACTGCATGAATACCCGACTCTAGACGTTTAATAGCTTTGATTTGATTAGGAGATGAATCAAAAAGCATAAAAGCATTTAGTAGAAGTTGCCCACCAAATCCACAACCGTTTTTTTGTACTCCTGTTAAGAACAAATCAATTTCATCCCTACGCCTGTGGATTAAATTACTAATCACTTGATAATCTTGATCAAATACCCATCTATACATTTCTTCTGCTACAGAATCCCACTTGCTTTCTTCTATTGCGTCAAGTATGTCACTGTAAAGAAAAGGTTCCCATCCGATGGAATGAATAAAAGAAATCAAAGCTTCTTTCATACACTCATTCAAATCAGGTATTTCTTTTGTTAAAAGTTTATTAATTTTTTCTACTTCATGCAAAAGATATTCTTTAGCTTTTTTATATGTGCATAACTGACCTCGCTCTACTGGCTCACCATCAGGATAATATTGTGTTCCAAAACCTATGGCATAGGGAGCTTCACCAGTAATCGGATCAGGAAAAGCTTTTTCATTATATCCTTCGTAGTTTATAATAATGTCAATTCCAGTAAGTAATCCTTGCATGGTAAGTGGAGACACGTTACACCTATCATACATAAAATATTTTAATTTTGTTGACTCTTACAATCTTTACCAATTATGATTACACGCCCAGTAACCAGGGGTTAGTTTATCTTTCTTTTCATCACAATTGTGACGAGCTTTAAAATTAGCTCGTCTTTTTTCATCTTTATGCGACAGGTAATCAGAGTATCCTCTAAGACCAAAACGAACAATTGCTTCTTTTCCGTCCTGACACCCCTTTACAACATATTTATGTTTGTCTCCAGTGGGGGCGCGTGTTGGCTTATTACATTCCATGTTGTCTTTTTTGTAACGCCTTGCAGCACTAGCTGCTTTTTTATGTTTGTTTGACATTATTTCTTAAAGAGCGCGGCATAATCTTGAAGGAAAGAATCAGGGGTTTCTTTTTCTTCTTCCTCATCATCGTCTAATCCTATTTTAAAGTAACCTGTTGGTTTTTCAACTGTTTTTTTAGCTGGTGGAGTTTCTATATCTTTTAATTTACTTAATGCAGAGACAGGATCTTTCATTGATTCCCAATCAAAAGTAGAATCTAATTCAGGGAGTTTACCTTTTGTTGCATCAGTTAATAATTTAACATCTTCTGGACTTGTGTCTGGCATATAATCAATGTAAAATTCTTTTTCTGTTCCTGCATATCCTGCATTTTTAAAAATTTTATACAATTCTGTTTTTTCTAAAGAAGCAAGATTGTCTTCTGGTCGTTCTATATATGTAACACCTAGTTTTTCTTGTGTAGGTATTTCTTCTAACTCTTGCAATTCTTTAATACGTGTTCTAATTTCTTCTGCTGAACCAGAAGTTAATGCTTCTATTATGGTTTTTTTAATTTCATCTTGAGTTGCATCTTCGTCTAAATCATATTGACCTAATAGTTTTTCCCACGTTTCTTTGTTTGCTAAGGGGTCAATATTTTTTAATATTGTATCTGCAAAACTTTCAGGTGTTGTAAATTCACCAAATACCGTCCCCATAGAAGCAGCTTTTGCAGCTATTGGAGATTCAAATTTCATTTTTATTATTGAAGTGGGATTCATAGCAGGATCAAAATTAAACTCTTTTCGTGAACCAACAATTTGATAATGTAATTTAGCAAAAGCATTTTTATCAGATAGATCTTTTATGTTGTACATATAAGCATTTTCTGCCCATGTTCCTAAATAAGGCATACTTGAATTTACTAAAGCATCAGGATTACTCTTAGCTGTTTCCCAGTCTTTTGTTACTAGCACTTTCTGTCTTTGATATATAGCTTGTGTTTCAGGTGGCGCATATGCATCTACTGGATTGAAATAAAAATCTGTTCCTCCTTCTTCTGTTTGCCCAAAAGCATAATTAAAACGCGTATTTAAATCTGGTGCAATTGCTTTTGCTACACTTTGTGCATATGTTTTTACTTCTGTTAAACGATCTGTTGTTTGAAATGGGTTTTTATCTTCTTCACTAACGTTTAAATAATCATGAAATTCGTCCATGGATTTTGAAAAATCAAACCTAGGTTTCAAATACTCATCAATAAATTGACGAGCAAATGAAGCCTCTATTTTAACTTCTTCTGGTATATCATTTGTTCCTGTATAAGTTAGTTTTAAATCTCTATTTTTAGCTGCATCCATATCCGTGACTTTTTTTTCTAGTTCTGTTTTTAAAGAAGTTAATTGTGTTTGTGTATCAGTAATTGGATTTTGCAAACGAGACAACAAAGAAGTTCCGGTAGTTCCTTGCTTATTTAAAAATTCAGTAAGTTCTTCACTTGATTTAAATCCAGATTTTTTTATAAATTCATCCGTAAATTTTTTTGCTTGGTTGTCATATATTTTTGTAGGGTCTGTTTTTAAAGCTGTGTTAACAATGTCAAGTGTGTCTTCTGTTACTTGGAATTGTTTATAATCAATTCCATATTTTTCAATTAATTGATCATCAAACCATTTTTGCCAGTTATACGTAATATTGCTTTGAAGGCCAGTGGCTTTTTCTAGCTGTGTTTCTAAATCTGCGGTTAATTCAGCTTCTGTTTTCTTTGCACTTGCTGCCAAATAACCACCAATTCCTGAATCTCCCATAATAGAATTGGCTAAGGTTTTATTCAAATCCATCACCTCAGTAAAACCATCAAGATTACGATAAAGATCCCACTGTAATTCTTGATTTTTAACTTTGTTTAATTTTGCAATTGTATCTTTTAATGTACTTCTTACTAAGGCAGAATATTGCTTGGTTTCTTCTTCTTCTTTTGGACCTAATATGGATTTAATTAATGTGTCAAAAGCTTCCCCCGTGCCAAGGGTTGCATCCATGATACGTTGCTTATCTAGATCTGTTGGTGTTTCTACATAACTATCTGCCATATCTGTTGCTTCTTCTTTGTATCCACGTATACCATTTAATCTTCCTTGTGTTGTGTAATGTGCAGCAAAATAATCCTTCCAATTATTGTTATATCTTTCTACAATATCTAAATCATCATCTATAACAGCTTTTGCCCATTGTTCTGTTAGTCCAGGTACTTGTGTCGCATAAAAAGCAACATCTAAATCTTTTGTTCCCCCTGGAGAGGGAGGTTTAGCTGCTGTCTTTGGGTCCCACGGAGTAAGTTTTTCATTTTTATAAAAATCTTTAAAATCAGCTTCTAGTTTATTTTTTGTTTCTTCATTAATTAAACCATCTTTTTCAAGTTGTCTTATTATATTTCTTTTATCTACGTAATCACCACCTGTTGTATTAGCAGCAACTGAATAAACTTTATCAAAAGCCTGATTTTTGTTTGTGTTTGCGTCATTTAAATTAGTATTTTGTTGATTAAAATCTTGTGCTTTTTGGTTTGCTATTTCATTTGTTTCATTTGTTTTTTTATTTTCTTCATTTACTTTAAAATTATCATTATTAACTTTTTCATTATGAATATTTAATTGTTTATTTTCTTCGTTTATTTTTATATTTTCTGCATTAATTCCGGTATTTGAAGTATTTAACTTTGCATTTTCTTTATTTAATGAATCGTTGCTTGCATTTGTATCTTCATTATTCTTGTTTGTTGTTGCATTATTGTTATCTGTTTGTACTAAATTCTTTTTTATATTTTGAATATCGGTCCACGTCGGACCGCTTTGCTTTCCTCCTGCTCTCAAATAATTATCAATTGCTACTTGGAAATTTGCAGCATTATCAGTTTTTAACTTTGTATCTAAATCTGTTATAAAATCTTCTCTGTAATCTGTTTTGTAATCTGTTATAAAATCTTCTCTGTAATCAGTTTTATAATCAGTTTTATAATTATATGAATAGTCAGTTTTATTATTTGTTATGTAATCAGTTTTATTATCTGTTGTACCTGAAGTTTTAATCCATTTTTTATTTGTTGGATCATAAACAAGATTAGGTGTTATATTGTTTTGAATGTATACAGGTATAGCCGCCGCTTGATAACTTGTAGGTGCAATTTTTGGTCCTATTTCAGATGCAGGTATTCGTGAACCTATTGTGTCAATTGAAAATCCAGAAGTTGTATTTAACCCCAGGTGACTTCCTGTGTCAGGTGCAAACGGAGTACTAGTAGATTGTATCCAGGTTTTTATTTCATCGTCTGAATAACCGTTTTTTCTTGCTTCTTCATAATCCAAACCACCAAAAATGGTTGGTGAATTACCGTATTCTGCCGAAAGAGGCTTTCTTGCCTGTGTAGGAGAACCACTTAATTGACGTTTTTCATTGTATCCATATTCTCGATAGTGTTTTATTGCAGCTTCTTCACTGTATCCAAATTCATTAGATACATCAGGATTAGCATTTAAATAACTCTGCCAATTAAAACTTAAAGGTCTATTTTCGTATTGTCCGTGATTTAAATAATGGTTGACAGCAGCATCTTCACTGTATCCAAATGCATTAGATACATCAGGATTAGCATTTAAATAACTCTGCCAATTAAAACTTAAAGGTCTATTTTCGTATTGTCCGTGATTTAAATAATGGTTGACAGCAGCATCTTCACTGTATCCAAATGCATTAGATACATCAGGATTAGCATTTAAATAACTCTGCCAGTTAAAATCAGGAGGCATTTTTATTGTTTAATTCATTAATAATATAATCACTAGTGTACTGGAAAAGGTCAAGAACTTCTTGATTTCTCCAATCTTTAATTTTTTGTAGTTTATCATCACTAAAAAAAGCTTGTGACATATACCATTCTTCCATTTTACTGCTGCCTTTGTGGTTATTGCATTGCTGGCAAGAAGGTAAAAGATTGTTTCTATTACTAGAGCCAGACCTAAAGCGAGGAATTATGTGGTCAAGACTGGTTGCAGTCGCACCACAATAACCACAGCAGTGGTCCCAGGATTTGTATATTTCTTCTCGAAAACGTCTTTTGGCAAGCTTTGGTGTTAATTCAACCAGTAGGGCGAGAGGGTCATGCTCTGTTGCGAACATACTCTATAATTGCCATTACCTAATTTTAAGATAGCCCAATCTCTGTGACGAATAGTAAACTTATAAAGCCTTTGTTAAACCCTTGCTATCAGGTGTCCTTTTGTGTATCGTAAATATGTACAAGGCCTTTTGTTTTATGTGCACACCCACTGGCTGGTTGACAACCAATCAAATGGCGGAAACGCTTGAAGTTCCTCGCACCAAGCTAATTAGCATGATGGATAATGGAACGTTAAAGCTTGGACATCACTATGCCGCCTTTAAAGGTAAGACGTATTCCAGGGGGAGTTATCTGTGGAACCGTAGAGCCGTTCAGAAGACTATGAGCAAGCAAGAGCAGACTCTAGTGTCTTCGATGGTTTAGCAGGCTTGTAGAAGGCTTTACGCATCTTATAGGCCAATAGTAGTTCAAACACATTGCATTGAACTTCTTTGCATGCCATTGCTTTATATATAAGTAACCAAGCCTCTTTCCAACAGTCTTCAAGATCTGAAGGCTGTTTTTCTTTTAGTTGAAACAAAAAAACCCACTGCGGGTGCATGGGTCGAATCGGTTTCTTTTTGTTTTGAATGTTGATAGTACCATCTGGGTTCCAGGTAAACCCCCAAAGATGTTCAGCTTTTACACCGAAGGTGGCAAGCATTCCATAAAACCAGGCTAGCTTATAGGTTTTTCTGCTTTGTGCTAGCTGAAAAAAATCGTCAACTATCCTCTGATCTAGAGGAGGGGAAATTACGTGGGTCATGGGAGGGGATCATATTTTTACCTGGACTATAGACAGAACCGACCCTGAATACAAGATTTGGCGGTCCTTAAACTTACAAGGTTTTAACCTTTGTTGTATTATACTACAAAACGTTAAAGAGAAGGTTTTTCACCTGAGGCTGGTACATACGTACGCCCCGTCTTGTCTATCATGGTAAACCCCGATAAAAATACAATTTGATTAGGAATATTAAAAAGCTTTTGTAACATAGGTGCAACAGTTGGTGATTGACAGTTGTAAGGAGGAACATCCATATAACTTAAAGAATTCTTAGTCATTTGAAAAGTCTCGTATTTTTGTTGATTAGTTTCCGCTTCTTGTACCAAGTTTTGTTCCCATTCCGCCATGGATTCGTATTCAACTGGATAATCTGATGGTTCAGGAGGGAATATTCTCTCTGCAAATTTAAGTGAATAAACATGTTTGCAATAACGCATCTCGTCTAATATAGGTTCCCAGTAATCCCCCAAAGAAGTTATCACATCTTGTGAAACTGTATAGTCTTCATATACAGGTAAACCTTCTGATTTATTTCCAGGGAGGGAAGGCGCTTCGATATTCCGTTTGTACGTAGCTCCAAAATCTTGATAGATCCCAGGATTATCTCGTGTGGATAGTCGATTCACTGCTGAGTTAGCAATGGAATCAGGAAGTATGAACGAAGCGCTAGGGGCTTCTACATTTAAAGACCTATTTTCTGTAGATCTTATCATTGCATTGTTATTATATGTTCCATCAGTTAAAGTGTCTTCATGGCGACCAGGCTTAACAGAAGCGACACTAGAATGAGGAAAATATTTTCTTTTTTTAGTTTTACTTGTATCGTTAATTGTTGTCATAAATGCATATTCTCTACGCGTAAAGTCTTGACATGTACAGGCATATCTATTTCCTGTTAGCAAAAATCTTCCAAGAGCAGGAGGTTTTGTTGCAGGAGTTAAGAACTGTTTATCTGGTGTTACTTCTACTGATCCTGCTTTTCTTAGTTTTAATACACCAGTATCTTCAATGACATCTGCTAAGACAGCTTGCACATAACCATATCTTTTTTGAGTGGTTGGATCAATAGAATCTGCTGTAATTACTTCGCCACTGACGGTTAAAACTCGATCTTCTAAGATTTCACCATTAGTCGGTTTTAACGGTGTATTTATACCTGATATAGTTGCAAATAAAGGAGCAGGCAGAGGATTTACTGTGCTCCAAGATCCGGTTAATTGCACGTACCAATAATTACTATCTTCAGTTACATTTGCAATAGAAAGCCTGGCGCCGGTTGAATCAAGTAAGTAATCGGTACGCATATTCCCCCCTCGTCTTAATCCTGTCCAGTGCATCCCAAATTCTTTTGTGCGAGTTGGAAATCCTTTAAAAGCGCCTGAGACTATAGATGTTGGATTAGAACCTGAGGGAGTTATTAGTCCAGAAGGAAAAGGTATGTTATAAATAAATTTAAATTCATATGGATTGTTGTAGATACTAGAAGAAAACAACTCGTAACCACGGCGCCATCTAGCCCATGCGGATTCTCGATTTAAAACAGTGATAGATCCTGGTACACCGCCCTGTGAGAACTCTGTTGTAATAGGTTTTATTTCAAAAGGCTTAAAATCTTCTTGCTTACCAAAGGATCCAAAATTATCTTTACCTTTGAAAGGCATTTTTAGAAGAAGCCACCTTGTGCGTAGACATGCAAACCAGGAAGATAACCAGAAATATTCGGTCCATCTGGGAATACTCCTACGTATATACGATCACCTCTTTCAAGGTAAACCCCTTTATTTCGTAATGGAGAGGTGTTGCCCAAGCCTGTAGTATTACCTGCTGCCATCACAGGTGCAGCTAGTTGAGGCATTACATCTGTACAATCAACAATAGAAGTGTTTGCAGGTACTGTTTTAGAAAAAAGCAATCGATAATCACCACTACCTGGAATAGGAACTGTGGTTCCACGGGTCTGATAAAACGCCAGGGTAACGGCTGGCTGTTGCCCATAAGAAATATTATTATAACTAAATCCCAAGGCAATTCCACCTGAATAAACAAGTGTTGTGTTGACGCCTGTTAAAGTTGTTGCTCCTGTGTATGTATAGTAACCAATACCACTGGCTGATGTCCCTGGCCCTGTAAAACTGCCTGTTGTTGTTACATAGACAATTTGTCCATTTGTAAGAGCAATTGGTGTACCTGAAGTTGCTGCAGTTACACTGAAGTCTGCAGCTTTATAAAAATCATTACGTGCAATTGAAATACAATCTATAACACCGCCATTGTTTGTGTCTTCACTAAGAGCCGCATCCATATCAATAAGAATAGAAGGAGCCTGTCCCCCTTGCACAAATAGTGTATTACTACTAGCACTACCGACAGTCTGTGTTGTTACACGTACTGCATCAAATAAAGGACGATCGATAAACAGTGGTTGTTTATTTGTGGAAGTAGATGACAAGTTCTTTACCTTAATTCTTCGTATTTAAATTCTAGCTTATTCAGCTGTAATATGGTCTAGTTTGATTAAGAAGTTGGGCAAATAGATTG
>Ga0247843_1006348_pt1 | contig 15512 bp, 15 predicted proteins | sample LaCruzMarch2017__FD_192420 | JGI IMG/M metagenome (GOLD analysis project Ga0247843, IMG submission 192420) | Freshwater microbial communities from meromictic Lake La Cruz, Castile-La Mancha, Spain - LaCruzMarch2017_8m | ecosystem: Environmental > Aquatic > Freshwater > Lake | place: Spain... | reverse complement strand
GTTGACTGTGCCTATTTTTTCGTAAAACTTACAATTTGCATTGTCACAGTAGTGTAAGCCTTTATATTTTTCAAAATCTATGTCCATTCAACAAAGATACTTAACATAACTCACTAATCCAGTACCCGATTTTGCGCCACTTGATTTATCTGTTAAGTGAGAATATAAGCGATAGTAGCTTGTATTTGACTTGGCTCGAATCACGAAGAACACACCTTTTTTATGAATTTGATACAATCGTCCAAAATCTAAATATCTTTTATCTATGATTTAAAACGCATTTGTTTCAATTTCAACCGCATCGGCGGCACGAAATATCTAGTGAGTTCACTTCTTGATACTTACCATCTGAAATATGAATAAATGTAGGTATGCCACATTTAATGTTTATCTGTGTATGTAACTTAATGGCCGCTTTGGCTTTGCGAAAAGGTGTCCACCAAAAAACTGACAGGCAAAGGTCTATCGTTGAGGCAGCTATGGCATAAATATTATTGACCAATCCTAATTCAGTGTCATCTGTTTCTTTATAAAGAAGCCTGGATTCGGAAATCAGGTGTTGAGCGAAGTCTTGGTAAATACGATAATCACGTTTTTCATTGGCTTCTGCAAGGTTAGAACGGCTAACGCCATGCGTAATACCCAAGTGATACAGTTTATTCTTATGGCTTTCAAAACATAAAACTCTATCCCGAAGACTATCTTTTTTGGCTAATTGACCAAAACTCATACATAAAAACTGATGCCAACAACTAAAACTGCGTATTCGATAGTTACCTTTACAGCGCTTGACATGACGATTAAATTCATTAGAACCTACCAAACTCATCAGTTGAGAAAAAACATATTGACCTTTATTGATCTTTTTGATTTGTCAAATCTTAAAAAGACAAAAGTCATTTTTGATAAAATTAATTCAAATCGTTTAAGGCTGAAACACCCATAACTCTTTCTATTTTAGTATCTTAGAAGGATATTAATTTGCTTAACCGAACACTAATGGAATAGGACCTTTTGCTACATCACAAATATCGGAAAATCATGCGTCTCTGTCACCTACTTATACTATTCATTCTTATTCATCAAATCAGCTTTGCTCAAACCATGCGTCTGCGAGATTTCAATATAAAAATTGGTGTATTGCCAACGGGAAAATTGAATACCATTACCGATGTAGCAGGAGTAAAAGTAGGGCAAACTACGCTCAATGCGGGTGATAGTGTACGAACAGGAGTAACGGCAATTTTGCCGCATGATGGCAATGTATTTCAACAAAAAGTCCCGGCTGCGATTGAACTTGGCAATGGTTTTGGCAAATTGGCCGGCTACAGCCAAGTTTCAGAATTAGGGAATTTGGAAACCCCTATTGTTCTAACCAATACGCTTAACGTTCCGACCGCAACAGCTGCTTTAGTGGATTGGACATTAAATCAAAAAGGAAACGAAAACGTACGCTCAGTCAATCCTGTAGTGGGTGAAACCAATGATAGTTATCTCAACGATATCCGAGGGCGATATGTCAAACAGAGTCACGTTATTGAGGCGCTGCAAAAAGCAACTTCAGGCGGAGTACTGGAAGGAAATGTGGGGGCGGGTACGGGTACCGTTTGCTTTGGATGGAAGGGGGGAATCGGTACGTCTTCGCGTAAACTTCCCGCTAAATTAGGCGGATATACTGTAGGCGTATTGGTACAAACCAATTTTGGAGGAGTATTAGAAGTAGCCGGAGCGCCTGTAGGCATAGAATTAGGGAAATACTCTTTCAAAGAAACCCTTGATAAATCGGGAGACGGCTCCTGCATGATGGTAGTCGCCACCGATGCGCCGCTTGATGCAAGAAACCTAAAACGTTTGGCAAAACGAGCCTTGATTGGACTTGGTAAAACGGGTGGAATTATGGCGAATGGCAGCGGTGATTACGTCATTGCCTTTTCTACAGCCTATCGAGTTGCACACGAATCGAATTCTGCTTTAGAAGAACTGAAACTGCTTCGGAATGATGATACGTCCCCCTTATTTTTAGCGGTTATCGAAGCTACGGAAGAAGCCATCCTCAATTCCCTTTTTGCAGCCGAAACAACGAAAGGTTATCAAGGACACACAATAGAAAAACTGCCAATACCAAAAGTACTGGAAATTCTGAAAAAGTACGGAAAAGTGAAATAAGTTACTTGCGCTCAGGCTGTTGCTCCAAATTGAACAAATCGTTCAACACATCAATCAACGTTTCGGCCTCACCACGTTTACAGGCAGCTTTCAATTGCAGTACGGGCAGTTTGATGATTTTCTGCATCATGCTCGACGTGATTTTGTCCATTTTAGCAATTTCATCCTCATTGAGGTTTTTCATGAAGCGCGCCATCTCTTCCTGGCGAATGTGCTCAAGCGCATTTTTGAGCTTTTGGATGGTAGGAGATACCACCATTTCTTTCGACCAATCGCCAAATTCTTCCAAAGCTTGACTAATAACGGCCTGCACATGCGGAACTGAAGCCAAACGACGTCCAAGGGCTTCATTGGCACGGCTTTGAATATTGTCAATATTATAAACGATCACTCCGGGAACCTGCTCGGCATCAGCGGCTACACTGCGCGGTACTGACAGGTCAATCAGGTATTTGAAAGAATACAATGATTTCTTTTGGAGAATCGCTTTCGTAATAAAAGGCTCATCGCGGAGAACAGAAGAAATAACTACGTCTGCTTTCTGAATTTCTTCTTCAACATTTTCAAAATCGGCCACTGCAAAACCCAACTCCGTTGCCAGTTGTTCGGCTTTGGCCCGAGTACGATTCACCACCGTAATATTGGTATATTCTTTTTCTTTCAAATTACGACATACATCGGTGCCGATCTCGCCCACTCCTAAAACCAATATGGAAGGATTTGCTTTGAGAGCCGTTACCTGCTCAATCAGCTCTACAGCTACATACGACGTAGAAGCGGCACCGTCACGGAAGGAAGTTTCCTGCGCAACACGTTTGTTTGCAAAGAAAATCGTGTGCAATAAACGGTGCAAAAATGGCCCTGCCATTCCCAAATCTACCGACCATTGATAGGCATGTTTTACCTGATTGGGGATTTGCATATCGCCTACTACCTGAGAATGAAGTCCAGTAGCCACTTCAAAAAGGTGTCTTGCTGCTTCCTGTTGGTTAGAATAGCTGACAAAATAAGGCAGGTAATTCTCGGTATTAATCAGGCCTTTTTGGATAAGAAGGAGTTTGGCAATATCTGTATTACAGTCTTCAGCAGAATTATAGTAAATCTCTGTGCGGTTACAAGTCGAAACCACCAGTACATCTGTTCCACCAAAAAATTCCTGCACTTGTAGCATTAAGGCTTTAGCCTCGTCTTCATTTAGTGCAATTTGTTCTCGTACCTCAAGCGGGGCTGTTTTGTAAGAAATTCCGACGCTTTTAAACTGTAAATATTCCATGTCACGTGCCAAAAAGTTCACAAAGTTATTTCAAAAACCAATTCCAGAGAATTAAAATGCGATTAGCAAATAATTTAGAATGAGTATAAACTAATGAGCTGCTATCCTTGTGCAAGGTGTGTTCATTCCTGAATCGAAAAGATGATTTTTGTTCGATACAGAAACTGATTTTTATCATATTTTTGACGATTGCCTGATGACTTCCCCAAATCAATCCTGATATGTTAAAACCGGAAACTGTACTTTTACTTTTCGTTCGATTACTATGTACACCACTTGAGAAAATTTAGATGCGTAGTTTTTCAACTTTCCAATCAATTTATAATATATCTAAATAGCAGAAGAGCAGGATTGCTAAACCGAACTTTTCTGCTGATTTTTACAGATTCACTATTTGCTCGTAACCCCAATTATGAAGTTTCCAACCATAGATATTTACAGCCAAAAAAATCTCTATCAACTATTTATTGGTATCAACTTGGCACTTATTGGCATTGCCTCGGTTTTTTATACCTACAATATTGTGGAGAGTTTGGATGCCCGTGAGCAAAGACAGTTGACCGTTTATGCCCAATTAATTGAATATTCAGCCAACCATCCAGACCTTAACGAAGATTATACTGCTCTATTTCAGATAGTAACGGAAAACATTCGCCAAAGCCGTATTCCTACTATTTTGGTGAGCGAAGATTTAAAACCCATTGGTGATATAAATCTGGATCTCCCAACGACACTATCAAAAGAAGAAAGGCAAAAATTGTTGCAGGAAGCATTTGAGGACATGAAGGAAGACCACTCCCCTATTGTGGTTGATTTGCTGGGAACAAAGCAGTATATTTATTACAGCGACTCTCCCCTTTTGGTCCAAATGCGCTATTACCCTTATGTTCAACTGCTTAGTTTGCTGGTTTTGGCATTTTTGGCCTATTTGGTTTTCAGTGCATCCCGTACTGCCGAGCAAAACCGTGTCTGGGTAGGATTAGCCAAAGAAACGGCGCATCAGTTGGGAACTCCGATTGCATCACTGATGGGATGGGTGTCCTTTTTCCGTACCGATCCGGAGCGTTATCCTGAAGAATATACCGGCGAAATTGAAAAAGACATTAGCCGATTGGAAATGATTACCTCTCGTTTTTCCAGTATCGGCTCTGCTCCTACGATGAAAGATGAGAACATCAGTGAGATAATCGGTCCTTTTTTAGATTACCTCAAACGGCGTATCTCAACGAAAGTAAAATTAGAGTTTTTCAATGAGATTGATCCGCAACGCTCTATGTACCTCAACCGAAATCTTTTTGAGTGGGTTATCGAAAATATTTGTAAAAATGCGGTAGATGCCATGACCGGTGTGGGGGAAATCAAGGTCAGGATGTTTTCCCTAAATAAACAGGAAGTGGCGATTGATATTAGCGATACGGGAAAAGGTATCCCACGAGGAAGCTGGCAAAATGTATTTAAACCGGGGGTCAGTACCAAAAAGCGGGGTTGGGGCTTAGGTTTAACCCTTGCCAAACGAATTGTAGAAGAATATCACGGAGGTAAACTTTACGTAAAATCTTCGGAAGTTGGCAAAGGAACAACGTTTCGAATCATCCTGAAGCGTTGATTTCTGCCTTCCAAAATTTACCAAAACACGTTTTCGCACAATTATTTTTTACAAAATTAGCCATTTCTATAAAAAATATCCAAAATAGAGGTAACTGAAACTTGGCTTTCATAAAACAAACTCCTAATTTTGCGGCCTGAACCATTAAGTTAATGGTTATCTGTGCATTCGTCAATAGAATTAGTTAAAAATTAGCGAATAACGATAACAATTGACGGATAACCGCAACGGCGGACCGTATGTAACTAATAACATTTTTTAAAAATAATGGCAAACACGACAAGCATAGGCAAAGTAACGCAGGTGATTGGCCCCGTTGTGGACGTTAGTTTTGAGGGGGAGAGCAATCGCTTGCCATCCATCCTTGACGCTTTGGAAATCACAAAGCCCAACGGACAAACGGTAGTATTAGAATGTCAGCAACACCTTGGAGAAGATCGCGTACGCACCATTGCGATGGATAGTACGGAAGGTATCCAACGCGGAATGAGTGTAAAAGCTTTAGGTGGTCCAATGACTATGCCTACCGGTGAAGCTCTCAAAGGTCGTCTATTCAACGTAGTAGGCGAGGCAATTGATGGAATGAAACCCGTAAGCAAAGAAAATGGAATGTCAATTCACCGCCTTGCACCGAAGTTTGAAGATTTGGCTACCGCTACTGAAGTACTTTTTACAGGTATCAAAGTAATTGACCTGTTAGCCCCCTACGTAAAAGGTGGAAAAATCGGTCTCTTCGGTGGTGCCGGTGTGGGTAAGACGGTATTGATTATGGAATTGATCAACAACATCGCCAAGGCGTATGCAGGCCTTTCGGTGTTTGCAGGTGTAGGGGAACGTACTCGTGAGGGTAATGACCTTCTCCGTGAAATGATTGAATCCGGGGTAATCAAATACGGCGAAGCTTTCCAACACAGCATGGAAGCTGGTGGCTGGGATTTGAGCAAAGTAGATTATGATGAATTGGCTAAATCGCAGGCAACGCTTGTGTTTGGTCAGATGAACGAACCTCCCGGAGCGCGTGCTCGTGTGGCTTTGTCAGGTTTGACAGTGGCAGAACACTTCCGTGATGGTGACGGTACAGGCCAAGGTCGTGATATTCTTTTCTTTATTGATAACATTTTCCGTTTTACGCAGGCAGGTTCAGAAGTATCAGCCCTTTTGGGTCGGATGCCTTCAGCGGTAGGTTACCAACCTACACTCGCTACCGAAATGGGTGCGATGCAGGAGCGTATTACTTCTACCAAACGTGGTTCAATCACATCAGTACAGGCCGTTTACGTACCTGCTGATGACTTGACTGACCCTGCTCCGGCAACTACTTTTGCCCACTTGGACGCTACGACGGTATTAAGTCGTAAAATTGCTGAGTTAGGTATCTATCCTGCCGTGGATCCGTTGGATTCAAGCAGTCGCGTTTTGAGTGCCGAAACATTGGGTGCAGCTCACTATGATACTGCTCAACGCGTGAAGTTGATTCTGCAACGTTACAAAGAATTGCAGGACATCATCGCCATCCTGGGTATGGAAGAATTGTCGGAAGAAGATAAATTAACGGTAAACCGCGCTCGTCGTGTGCAACGTTTCTTATCTCAACCTTTCTTCGTTGCTGAGCAATTTACCGGTTTGAAAGGTGTATTGGTTGACATCAACGATACCATCAAAGGCTTTAACCAAATAATGGACGGTGATTATGACCACCTTCCGGAAGCGGCTTTCAACTTGGTAGGTACCATTGAAGATGCCATCGAAAAAGGAGAACGCTTGTTGAAAGAAGCGGCGGGAAAATAAAATAGTTTACAGTTCACTGTTTACAGTTGGCACGAAAGTTTTCACTGTTCTAACCGTAAATAGTCAACCGCAAACCGTAAACTCTTTTAAAACTATGACATTAGAAATCATCACTCCCGATAAAAAAATCTTTTCCGGCGAAGCCACTGCGGTGACTTTCCCCGGTACAGAAGGGCAATTTCAGGTTTTAAATAACCATGCTGCACTTGTAAGTACACTCGGCAAAGGCAACATCATCGTAGAAGGCAATGGCAAAGAAACCTTCATTGTGGATGGTGGTGTAGTAGAAGTGCTGAATAACAAAGTATTAGTGTTGGCTGAAGCCATTTTGTAAAAGGCTTTTTAACGATAATGGTAGAGCGCGAGGCAGTTTTGTCTCGCGCTTTTTTTATGCAAACAGCTTTTTATCAGTTTTAACCGTATATTAGCTGTAAGTAAATCTTCTTTCAAATATGAAAATCCTCACTCGCGTAGGTCTTGGAATCTTTTTGACAGGTTTTGGTCTGTGGCTTTACACGCTGGCAATGAACGATTTTACGCTCACTTCAGCGATTGTAGAAAAAACCATAAAATCTGAACATCAATCTACCTTAGGAGTGCGCTTGCAGCCCATGCTTAATAAAACCTTTCAAAACGGTTGGGCTTTTTCCTACGAGTTTGATACGATTCTTAATGGACTCAATGCAGAGTACAAAGCAGCGCAGCAATGGGATAAAGTAATCTATGATGAATACAGTTTTTCGATAAGCAAAGCCGCCGCCTCAGGTCCATTGAAACAACAGCCTTTACTTTGGTTTTTCTTAACATTGGGATTAGCCATTATAGGTGCTTTATTATACGTACTTCCTGACTTACAACAACTTCCTGGTATAAAAAATAATTATATTTTTCAGAAATCCGCTACCAACCGCGGTTGGCTTGGTTGGATAGTGGGTACGTTTCTGATTGTCTTCTATATTGTTCTTTATTACTTTCCACAGTATTTGGTGAATTGGACGATACTCGTTGACCCACTGAGTAAAGCGTTGAATGGTGGGGAAGCAAGTCGGTGGTTTTTGTACGGAACGCTTTATACTGTCTGCGTAGCAGTGATGGGAGTTCGGATGCTTATCAAATACCGCCACAGCCATTACCAACAGGTTCGCACCCTTTCAGTTATGTTTTTTCAAACGGCGGTTGCTTTTATTATTCCTGAAATACTGGTGAGTTTGAACAAACCTTACTACGATTTCAAAAATATGTGGCCGCTTGACTACGACTTTTTCTTCGATTATAATCTCAACAGCCTGATTCAGAGCGGAGGTTTGGGAATCTTCATGCTGGTCTGGGGGATCTTGTTGTTCTTGGTAGCCGTACCCGTGATGACGTATTTTTTTGGCAAACGTTGGTATTGCTCTTGGGTATGCGGTTGCGGAGGCCTGGCCGAAACGTTGGGTGACCCCTATCGGCAGCTCTCCAATAAATCTCTCGCCTCGTGGAAAATCGAACGATACATTGTGCATGGTGTATTGGCATTTGCAGTAGTGATGACGGCCATGGTGCTCTACACCTACTTTACGGGTTCGTCAAAAGTGCTGTTTATAGACCGTTACAGCGTGCGCTCAGCGTATGGGTTTTGGATAGGAAGCATTTTTGCGGGTGTTGTCGGAACCGGATTTTATCCACTCATGGGGAATCGAGTTTGGTGCCGGTTTGGCTGTCCGTTGGCAGCTTATTTAGGGCTATGGCAACGTAAAAAATCACGTTTTCGGATTACTACCAATGGGGGTCAGTGCATTTCGTGCGGCAACTGTTCTACCTATTGCGAAATGGGCATCGACGTTCGCGCTTATGCACAGAAAGGACAGGATATTGTTCGTTCGTCATGTGTAGGCTGCGGAATTTGTTCGGCTGTTTGCCCAAGAGGTGTACTCAATCTTGAAAATGCTTCGGAAGGGTCACGAGCTATGGTTGCGCCTGAGGTATTGGTAGGAAATGATATGAAACGTTAAATTCTTAAAATCCATAACGCAATCCGGCTCCTACTCCCAACAACTGAGGACGTGCTTCAAAAGCTGTTCCCGAACGTGTGTTAGAACCTAATGCCCGTTGGAAATTACCTGAAAGTAAGGTCGTCCAACGTTTGTTCATTTTGTATTGAACGCGCATCCCTGTACTGGCTGAAAATGATAATGCCCGATAAGGATTGCCTGCACCGCTTACCGTCACCGTACTTTCCTGGCCGCTTTGGAAGCTATTCCGTAAGAAAATATTATTGATAAAGCCGGCCAATAACCATAAAGAAACCTTGCGTTTGGGCTTTACGACCGCATAACCTGCCTGCACGGGAACTTGTAAAAATTGGTATGAATTGTTGATATTTTGGGAAGTAGCCAACGATTGAACTTGCGACTTATCGTAACCAATAGCTGCAAAATCATACCTCTGTTTAGAATTATCGCTTACATTAACGGCGGCCTCCAAATTATTTACATAGCTGTTACTTAGCATATTGAATCCATTTGTGCCTTCAAAAACCGAATTCCCCTTTAAATAATTAAGGCCCGTTTCCAGTGACCAACGTTGGGCTAATTGGACTCCTCCCTGCCACTGCAATGCATAGGAAAATGACGGACGATTGGTACTTGATGCCTGAGCAGTATTGGTTGAGAAACTTTGATTGGATGTGGCATACGCCAACCCACTTTTACTTCCACCAATCACTACACCTGCATTGTAACTTGCGGGCATCACTCCCACCGAAGCCCAGTATTCTTTAGGCGCCGTTTTTTGCACTTTTTGCTCGCTCTGAACAGGTTGATAAGCCACCCAAGGCTGACGTTGTGACAAGCCAATGAGTTCGCGTATCTCTTTACTATCGAGCGAGCTAAGTGCTAAAACAGGTGTGGACAAAGTAACGGGATCAGAAACAGCAGGGAACTGACTGTTTGAAAGTGATAAAATGGCAGTTTCTTCAACTGCTACCTTCGAAAGATGAGTGGTAGACAGCTCAATTTTATTTTTTTGCTTATTCACAGCCAATACTTTTTCCTTGAAAAGTGTAGGCATTTCGGTATTCAGTTTATTCGCTTTCAATAAACGGCTTTTGCTTTCAGATTTACTTTTTACAGAAATCGAATGTGTTGCATTTACATCAGCACTTGGGGGAAATTTAACGGCAGCAATGGTCTCGTTTTGACTTTGATTAGGAAGAGGCTGTCTTTTAAGCGTCGCTACATCAATCCCTGTTTTTGGGGTGGAAATCTTTTCTGCAATGTTTGTTTTTGGCGACAACTTCTCGTTACTCACTTTAGTCGCTAAATGTGTTTTTACCCCATTTTGATTGGACAACCACCATCCGCCCAAAGAAACCAATAAAATTGTTACCCCAGCGGCAGCTACCCATTTCAGCGTTTGCCATTGCTGCCAAAAGGGGATAATGGCCACACGGTCGTCCTCTTCGTCCAAACGAGCTTCAACGCGTTCCCAAACCGAAAGCAGAGGCGTTTCATCAGCATTGTCGAAGGCTTCTCGCCAATTATTTTCAAAATTATGTTCTTCCGAGGAAGTCATTTCTATAGAATCAAGTTGAAGTGCTTTCGCACATTTATTTAGTAACTGTCGGTCGATGAATTGGTTAAAGGATAGTTTAGGTAAAAAATAGGTTAGGAAGAATTCGTATTATTTGTTTCTAAAATTTTCGCTTGTAAAAGTTGCTTGGCCCGGGCGTATTGTGATTTGGAAGTTCCTTCTGAAATACCCAATAATTCCGCAATCTCGTTGTGTTGATATCCTTCAATGGCATACAAATTAAAGACCGATTGACAACCCGGCGGCAGCTCTCGTACCATTGCCAAAAGCTGCTGATATTCAATACCCGACACCGTCGTTTCCGCCTCAGATACCACATCAGCATAATCTTCCACATCGGCTTGGTCCAGGTACGCTTTTTCTTTGCGCAAATGAGAAATAGCCGTATTAATCATAATCCGCTTTATCCACGCTTCCAAAGGGCAGTCATATCGAAACGTATGGATTTGGGAAAAAACCTTCACAAATGCATCCTGAAGAACGTCTTCGGCGTCAAAACGATTACGGGTATAGCGTTGACAGACAGCAAACATCCGCCCGGCGAATCGCTCATAGAGCGTTCGTTGGGATATGCGGTCTTTATTTCGACACCCTTCAGCTAACGTACGTTCATCTTTCATGCAATCCGATCTGCTTTAAAGACGCATCTGCTTCAAAAAAAGTTGGAATGATATTAAAAAAAGTTTGCTGTTTCCTGTTTGGGGTTAGTTATCAATTTATAAAACAAGAGTGCCTAATCTGGTAGAGATTTGGACAAAAAACGAACCGGTCATCGCTTAGTTTTGACTGATAACTTTTATTGATGTAAATTTTAAGAACAATTTACAGTACCTTTTTGGTTATTTGATAGAACTTAGCCCAATAGAGAGAATGATTACAATTGTGGTCGGAACCAACCGACGCCGCTCCAAATCCAAACAGGTGGCCCTTTTTTATCAAAAATTACTGTCTGACCTCAACGCCGAAAGTCAACTGTTGGACATTGCCGATTTGCCCGACGATTTTATTCGTTCGGCTTTGTACGAAAATAACGGAAAAAACGAAAGTTTTAACACCTATCGCCAGATGATGCAGGAATCTGATAAGTACGTTTTTATCGTTCCGGAATACAACAATTCTTACCCCGGCGCTTTGAAAGTATTTATTGACGGTCTTAGCTACCCCAGTGAGTTGCTTCACAAGAAAGCGGCCTTGGTAGGCATTTCGGACGGAGTACAGGGAGGAGCACTTGCTTTAAGTCATCTCAATGATGTTTTCAATTATTTGGGTATGAATGTATTGGCTCAACGAGTCAAAATTCCCTTCATGAAAAAAAACTTTTTAGACGGTGAAATTAAAGATGGGCTTATTGATAAATTGATCCGTGAACAGGCCGAATTATTAGTAAAATTTTGAATTTAAAAATTTTCTGTAATTTGCCTAACTATTTCACACACAACCGTTAACAAAACACATTTTCAGCTATGGCACATAATTTTGACATTCCTTTTGAGGGCGACGCGGAGCAGATTCTTGCCAAAGCCCGTAAAGCAATTGAAAGTGGAAAAGGCTCTATGAAGGGCGACAATACAGCGGGTTCATTTTCGTTACCTGCGGGAATCAGTAAAGTAAAAGGAAACTATGTTGTTGAATCAAATAATCTTAAAGTGACTATTACTGACAAGCCCATTTATGTCAGCAATGATATGATTGAGAATACCCTTAAAAAACATATTTCTTAAACTCTCCCTATCATGAAAAAGATTGCCGCCGTCTTCTTTTCGCTTGTTTGCCTGATTTCGTCCTGTAATGTAAAGGAGGTTTCTACCGAAACTGTTCCTCAAACTGTCAGCAGTGCTGTCAGAAAAGCCTATCCGGAAGCTACTGATTTGAAATTTACGGAGCTTGAAGCAAACAAAATATGGGTTTCTGAATTCGTGATAAAAATTCAGAAAATGTCGGCGGTTGTCAATAATACGGGACAAATTACCGAGACTTACAACGTGGCTCGCGTGGGAACAGTCCTTCCCGAAAGTGCCCAAAAATTCATTACGACCAACTACCCAGATGCCAAAATCGTCAGTATTGATGAACAAATCAACGACCAAAAAAAGGTCATTGGGTACAAAGTCTTGATTAAAACAAAAGAAGGAAAAGAAGTAGTGATGCTGTTTGATACTACGGGCAGTTTGACGTTGCTGATTGCGAAAGACGGCACTCCAAGTACCAAACCAGAATCCAATACCTACGCCATTGAGCCAAAAGACCTGCCCGAAGCCATTAAGAAGGTGCTAACGGAAAAACACGGAGAATACAAATTTATTAAAGGCGTGGTCATGGTGGAAAATGGCAAAAAGACTTACCATGTTGTTGTCAGCAAAGAAATGGTCATTTATGAATATACTTTTGATGAAACCGGTGCTATTTTAAAGTCAAGTTCTTCAGGTATAAAGGCCGATGCACCTAACAAAGTGACCCAAAAAGAATTGGGCAAAAATGACATCCCCGGCAAATCGAAGGAATATTTAGACAAGACCTACAAAAGCTGGGACTACATGAAAGGGTTGGTTTTCTACGAAAACGACAAAGTAACCGGCTATTTGGCAGTCGTCAAAGTAGAAGGAAAATTGTACTATGTTTATTTTGATGCCACCGGAGGTTATCTAAAAACCACTACTGAAACTACCGTAGAAACACCTAAGCCCACTGTTCAGGAAAAGGCGATTGAAACAAAAGATATATTGGGCAATTCAAAAGAATATTTGACCAAAAATTATGCAGGGTGGATCTTTGTTAAAGGGGTCGCTAAACTCAAAGAAAACAAGATTTATCAATATTTGATTGTTATCAAAGTGGGTGATAATCTCTACTACGTAACCTTTGACGGCGACGGTAGATTTTTAGAAGCAAGGAAAGGGTAAATAAAAAGCAAAAGGCAAGTGTGCAAAAGGTTCTTCCATTTCAGCCTGTGAGGTTTTCTCACAGGCTGAAATCTATTTCTTCAACTGAGTTAAAAACTCTAAAGCCCGTCGCTCTGCCCAGGAAAACTCATCATTTTTGACCAAAAAACCCACGTGTCCACCCGTAGCAGGGGTTTCGACGTAAATAAGCGGGTGTTTTTCAGCTAATGCCTTAGGCGCACAATCTTCGTTAAGAATAGGATCGTTTTGGGCGTTACAAATCAAGACAGGTATCTGTACTCCCTCTAAAAAATTGACTGCGGAACCTTGCTCGTAAAAATCATCCGCATCGCGGTAGCCATTAACGGGTGCCGAAAAGAAGTCGTCGAAATCTTTCCACACTTTTACTTCTTTCAGTTTGTTCAAATCAACGCGATTGGGAAATAAACTGTCTTTGTGCGTAATTTTTCTGACCAATTTTTTCATAAACCGCTCCCGATACAGCTTATTTTTGGGTAAATCAAGCAATTGAGCACTGGTTTTGAGGTTGGTAGGGGCCGAAAATGCCGCCACACCTCGTACCACATCCGGTATTTCGTGTCCTTTGACACCTACGTATTTGAGCGAAATATTCCCTCCCATGCTGTATCCAACAAGTACCACGGTTTCGTATTTTTTGGTACGAAGAGCGTGATTGATTACTTCCTCAATATCACCGATTTCGCCATGATTGTATAATCTGAAAGAGGTATTCATTTCACCACTGCACGAGCGGCAATTCCAAGCCAACGCATCCCAACCATTTTGGGCAAAAAGCTTAGCTGTTCCTTTGATATAATGGCGATGAGAGTCTCCTTCGAATCCGTGGGTGAGTATAACCAATTTTTTGCTACCCGTATCCAGCCAATCCAAATCCACAAAATCTCCGTCCGTCAACGTCAATCGTTCACGTTCGTAATTCACTCCTTTCACTTTTCGAAATACACTCGGTACGACCGTTTGCAAATGTCCATTGAACAAATAACGAGGCGAACCGGGATAAGCAGAACGATAAATGATGGGCATGTTATCTTGGTTTTTCTGCAAAATTGGCGTTATTTTTGGTAAAATTCATTTTCATCTTAGGTTCTTAAAAAGTTATTGCGGACACGTCTAAAATTCGTATCATGGGTTTCTTATGCAAATAGATATCGACAGACTCTTGAACCTACCTAACGTAAGGGTGAGCGACTTCTCCTTTACTGATAAGGACGTGTTTTTGAGCTTGACGCGGCAAACCAAATCCGAAAAATGCCCCACTTGTGGAGGCCAATGTAGCACCGTTCGCAGCTACACCACGCGCCAAGTCAGAGATTTGGATTTATTAGGCCGCCAAACAATCTTAACCATCCCAAGCCGCCAATTTGAGTGTGGGCTCTGTAAACGCTATTTCATTGAAGACATCGGATTCGTTCAAGGCAATCATGGACTTACCAAGCGATACGAAGAGTATATCTATAAAATGAGCAAAGACATTTGTATTCAGCCGCACCGGCGGCCCGGAGGTTTGTCTCAAAGAAGATGTGTGCTGGGCTACTGTCAATGCCATCCACAAGCACTATGCCCTGCGCGAAGTGAGCCAACAGCAAAACCAACCACTGGCAAGTGGTAGAAGTACTTAGTATTGACGAAATAGGGGTTCGTAAAGGCAAACGCAATTTTGCCTGCGTACTAGGGGATGCCCAGCGTAATGTGGTCTTAGATTTTCTGGAAAAGCGGGATATGGCCACCTTGAAGGCTTATTTTGCCAAAAAGGGGGTGGCTTTATGCGCCCGAATTAAAGTCGTCGTCTCAGACATGTGGCGGGGCCGCCTTTAGATTTGTGTGATGTAACAAAACCAAGAAATTGGTAAGTTTACTTTCCAGTTGTTGAGCAGGATATGGGCACTTTAAGGGGCCGCATGGGTAGAACCCACCACGGGATTTAATCCTATATCCTGTTTTTATCCAAACATCAACGGGGTCGCCCGAGCGATAGAAATCTGGGAAAAACCGCACGGGCGGCCCCGCCATTAGCCAAGGTGATGATGGCGGATAAAACCTCAACAACAGTCTGTAAAAATAGGTACTGTAAATGATACTGACTTTTTTTGAACCATTGAGGCGAAAGGCTAAAAAAGTAACTTCTCTATTTTGAGAGCAGTAATGGGCTCTGAAACGATAGGTAAAAGGCGTCCTTTCTTGGACGGGA
>Ga0247843_1006345_pt1 | contig 15514 bp, 5 predicted proteins | sample LaCruzMarch2017__FD_192420 | JGI IMG/M metagenome (GOLD analysis project Ga0247843, IMG submission 192420) | Freshwater microbial communities from meromictic Lake La Cruz, Castile-La Mancha, Spain - LaCruzMarch2017_8m | ecosystem: Environmental > Aquatic > Freshwater > Lake | place: Spain... | reverse complement strand
AAGCCGCGTTGTCGACCGCGAACTGAACCTCAGGCCCACGCTCAGAGTTCCCGCCGGCGCGCCCGTCCGCGTCCTCGTCACCGATGATATCCTTCTGGAACCGTACACGGAGTAATAGATGCCCGTCCGCAAGCCCACAAACACTTCGCAGTTCGACCTGTTCGCCGCCCCGGCTCCGGCGCCGCCACGGCCGGCAGCTATCCAAGTACCGCCCAAACCCGCGAATGACAGGCCGGTGGCAGCCGTGCGCCGCAATCCATCGCCGGCCCCGTTCCATCCACCAGCCACTACCGACGAATGGTGGACCACCCGCATGACGTGCGCGTTCCTGAAGATCAGCCGCAAGACACTTTGGGAGCGCCGCCGCGATCCGACGCTCAATTTCCCGCAACCTGTCCAACTCGGCGGAACGCGAAACCTTTACCGTGCTTCGGCTATTCGAGATTGGGCGGAAGAGCTCGCGGCGTTCACGCGACCTGCGGAGCCTTGAGCAACCATTCTTCGACCTTATGACTCAAGTCATGGAGTTCTAGAGATACCATCAAAGGTTGGAATCTGGAGCCTGCGACGAGTTCTTGCCCATTGCCTTTCCAGCGGTCTCGTCGAAATGAGATGGCTGGGGAATCCACAGTAGTCTGTTTAACCAGCGTCTCAGCTTACAGTTCGCAAGTTCTAAGATCGAGCTTGCAAAATTTCGCCCAATTGCGCTTCGGTTCCAGTCAGAATGCTCAGGTCAATGGTAGCCACATCGATCACCCGATCTCGGTCGCGTGAATAAAATCGGTCAATTAATCCCGGAGCCAAGCTGATTTGCTTTGAATGGGGATAAAGAAGCACAACCCGCTCTGCATCGTAGACTTCGGCATACGCCAGCATTTGATAGATGTCAGAGTTGGAAATACCCCAAGGGGCACCTCTATCCGTTTGCACAAGCTGCTTCCATTTTGTGTCGATAATGGTCCGTCGGGCGCGATTTTCGAATTCTACGAAGATATCCGGCTTCGTCTTGAAATGGCGCGTGCCGAGATCGGTGTGCAATGCGAAACTGTGCGGGCCCTGCAGCCGGACATCGCAACCGAGGCGTGATTGCAAATGTCGCGCGGCTTTTCCGATATAGGCTTCAAAAAGTGCATTCATCTGAAACAGTAGGGCAAACCCCGTACTGTCCCCGTCATAGATGGTTTGCCACCTTTGACGCAGGAACATCAGCGCTTGGTCGAGCAAGGCGCGGTAGGCGACGTTAGTTCTATCCAGAGCAATATCCGGGGAAGCAATGGCGCGTCTCGGATCGAGATCACCTACTCCGTCAAATGCACTGAGCAAATCCCGCGCCCTGCGCTGGTTTCCTGGATTGATCGATATCCGGCCCAGATAGCGGCAAGTGCTCTTCAGAACCCGGCTGAGCGGTGTGTCTGGGCTGAGTTCGTCATAGCGGCACGCCAGGCGGTCCGGGGACGCAGCCAGCACGGTAAACTGCCGGGTTACATCGAGGCTGCCGCGAAGGTGTTTGAGATCATCCTGTTGTGCAATGTACTGCCGGGGAAGGCCGCGCCGCACTTCGAGGTCCAGTCGGGACAGGAAAGAAGCAATAAGGTTTTCCAGCACATCTTTGGCCTGCGCTTCGGTTGTCGCCTGCGAACCGATGCTCAGCGGAAAATCATGGACCGACGCCAGCATACCAATCAGCGTCCGGCGGGCCAAGGTGTCGTCCCCGGTGTCGATCTTGGGCAGGATTTCGAGTCGGCAGCCGCGGCTCTGGATGACGCCGACGGTCTGTTTCGCACGGATCTCAAGGCGTCCATAGGAGAGTATGTCGTCTGCTGGCCATCCGGCGGCTCGGGCAAAGCGCTCTGCTTCCAGGCAGAGACGCTCCGCTTCCTGGCGTGAAAGGCCGGGTTCGCCCGGCGTGGATTGAAAGGGGACACTGCCCCATTCGGAGACCCGGTGGGTCTTCATGACCCAAGCTGCTGGTAGGCCGTTTCCGGAAAGTCCTCGCGCACGGTGTATCGGTAGCGGGCTTCGGCGTCGTACTCATCTTCGTTTGTGCCCGGAGCTTTGAGCTTCGAGCGAAGGATGAAACTTCCGTCGTCGCGCGTTTCGCCAAGAACCCTTCGAACCTTCTCCCAGTCCTCGTGGAAGTACTCGACGAGGAGCGGAATAATCTTGCGGCGAAGAGCCTTGTCCACAGCCGCTCGCGTTTTGCATGCCATAAAGTAAGCATGACCGATCTGGTGATCGCGGTCGAAGAGGAACTCGATACGATCGTTCAGAGTTCGCAGAACAGTCTGCAAGTTGAGGCCGTCGAGAGCCTCCGGTAACCGGTGGGGCTCCGGCATCATCTCGTAGAACTCGAACCGGCGACGGAGCGCAGTGTCGAGTAAGGCAATCGAGCGGTCAGCCGTGTTCATCGTGCCGAGTATGTGGAGGTTGGCGGGTACGCCGAAGTCTTCTTTGGAATAGGGGAGGCGGACACGCAGCTCATTGCGCCCGCCCAGCCGCTTGTCAGGCTCGATGAGCGTGATCAGTTCGCCAAACACTTTAGAAATGTTGGCGCGGTTGATTTCGTCTATGATCAGGACGTAGCCCGGCTTGGGGCCTGTGCCCGGCACGCCGGCCCTGACAATTTCTTCGAGTGCTGGCCATTTCAGGGAGGAATCAACCATCTGATATAGCGCCTGCATGGAGAAGCGTTTATCATATATATCGCTGTGGGACAGGCCATCGCCCTTGTCGACCCATAGCCAGGTTACACTCCGGCGGTGATGGTAGTGGTCCTGTTCCCGGCGGACAAACTTATATGGGCCCGCAATTCGGCCAATGGCGCGGAACCTTAGATTTCCGTTCGACACAACGACCAGGTCGCCTTCCTTCATCCCGGCCCGCAAGGTGTAGACTTGGCGAATATTGGGATCATTGCCGTCAACATCCGGATCGATCTTGTTCCATTCCGCACGGATTTTCTTGAAATCCAGAAAGGCATCAGGTGACCAGTCTACTTCACCACCGTACCCCAGAAGAATGTAACCCTTCTCGATACATTCATCGAACAGGTAGGCGAAACTGTCATCCCAGGTCGGCCCCAGAGAAGCCTTGAACACGTTCGTCCTGGGCAGGTTCCCGCCAGATTCATCGCTGGGCGCCGTTGCACGCTCCGCCAGTTTTGAGATGCGCCGGAACACGCCGTCTTCTGGCGTCAGGCGAAATCCGGCCGACGCCCCCTGGGTGTCGGCCGATCCCGTATCTGGGCGCAGGCCTTCGACGAATTCCTCATAACTGAATGACTGGTGGAAGGTAACGAACTCAATGCGCCCGCGTTCACGCAGTTCGTCGTAGCGTTTGCGGACAAGTTTCTGATCCTGGTCTGCTTTGATTTCGTCCGGCAACTTTCCTTCGCACAAGCCGACTGCTAGCGCCGCCATCGCATAGGTTTTGCCTGTACCCGGTGGTCCGTAGAGGATCAGGTTCTGAGGCGTGTTGGCCTCATCTTCGTCTTCATAGGCGGTTCCCTGAAAATCTGCGTCGGTCAAATCTGTATCCTCAGGTTCAGGTTGGTTGGCATCAAGGATGACCCAGGCAAAACCCTGAACATCCAGTAAGTCCTTTGGGGCCCACTGCCAGACGTCTGTCATCGTGTCGAAGATGCGCTTGAGCAACGCTAGCCAGGCATCGATATCGGCGTCGATGCTTTCTTCCGTGGCAAAGAGCTTTCGGCTCAACAAACGCTGGGAGAGCTGTTGCCCTTTTACGATCTTGAAAGGCGCAGACTGAGCAGGAAAGGCACACCCGGCAACAGATAGCGCTATCGACAGGATCTCTCCGCGCGTCAGCTTGCGAACGCCCCGAGACTGGAGCTGCCGGAGCGCCTGGATACAGTCATGCAAGGCAAGTCTGGTCGAACCGGTGCTGACCACCAGTTTGCCAACGGCGCCGAAAAAGTCCGGTGCGAGATCTTTGAATTCGCCCAGAAACCAGTCGGTGGTCTGCCATCTCAGCAAGGGGCCGGATTTTGTCTGCATGGCGGCGACGACGGCGCGGCCTAGCGCCTCCGGGTCGGCGGCCAGACGCGAGCGCGCATCCGCGACGGCGTCGACGATGGACTGCTTGTAGGCGCGCTCAGTTTCAAAGTAGGGGCCGAAGGGATCTTCGAATGAACGAAATTCTGGTATCTGCTCGAGAAACTCGTCTCTCATGCGTTCAAGTTCCGGCCAATCAGACCGTTTCGCGAGCCCGCCTTGCTCGTCGAGGAACACCTTGTATTGCCCCACCCAGGAGCGGAAGTTACGGAGTCTCAGTTCGGGATTTTCTGTTTTGGGAAGCAGTATGCGGTATGTTTCATCCCCGTTCTCCACATCAGCTTGGACATCTTTCAGGCGCTGCAGAACCACATTGAACTGACCGGTCGTCCAGGCGTCGTCCAGTGATGTGTAGTCGAGCCCCAGAGCGGCAAGTGATGTGTCAACTTTTCGAACACTGTACGACCGGGTGTTGACGGCCTTCTCGGTTGCGCCGCGATCAGCAAGCCAGGTTCGGAATGCATCGTACTGCATGGCGTCGTCCTATTCGATCAGGAGCGCCGGTCGCGCGCCATGCCAGCTGATGCGAAGCTCGGAGCGGGCCCGGGTGCTGGCGACATGGATAAGGGACTTCTCGCGTTCGATGATTTCTCTTCGCCCGGCATCGTCGACTGCTCGCTGCAATGCGTGCCGGGGTGGCAACATGTTTTCTGCGAGCAATGCCAATCCGACACGGTCAAACTCCAAACCTTTCGCCCGGTGCATTGTGGCAATGCGAATGCCTGTTTTTGAAGGGTCATCGAACATGTTGTTCTTCAGCACGAAGGTCGACAGCTTTGCAGCTTTCAATGCTGCTTCCACTTCCGCAAGCTGCGCGTTGGTCCGCACAAGGACGGCCACGGAGGAAGTGTCGGTTGACCGGCCATGTGATGCGATGAGCCATTGGGTCAACGCCTTGAGCTCTTCTGATCTGGTCTTGTATCCGTGACGTTCAGGCTCGCCGCCCTTCACAAGGCTTCTATATCCAGAAAGCGTGTCGGCGCTCTCATCGAGATCGTCAACGTCGATGCCTTCAAGTATGGCAACCGCGTAACGGCGGATCATCTCTGTTGTGCGATAGTTCAGGCGTAGTCTGCGAGACCGGCCGCGCACATCGATACCACACGTTCCCATTGATGCTTTGCGCGCGTAGATGCGCTGGTGGGCGTCGCCGACGATAAAGAGCGAATTGCGATCATCAGCTACCGACTTCGGCACAATGGCCCTAAGCAGCTTCAGCGCAGGTTCGCCCATATCTTGAGCCTCATCCACGACTGCTGATGTGTAGGGAAGGCGGGTTCCATCGCGTTCAAGGATAGCAATTGCTTCGCGGTAAGCGTCATCCGGCTCCGCCAGTCCCTCATCAATCATTTTGGCGCGGTAGGCTTCAAACACGGACCATAGATCCCTGCGCTTCCGGCGGTCCAAGGGAGTGCCTCGGCCGACGCGTTTAGCTGCGAAGTATTCGCGTTCTGAGCCCACGCCCTTGGCTTGGACGACCTGGCTCCATTCATCCTTGATGAAGTCATTCGTAAGGCCTTCCGGCAGATTGGCACCCGCCAGAACCTCATCCCAGATGTCGTCGAGACGATCACGCTCTTCGCCAAAGTAGACGACGCTCCGCTCAAACCCTCGACGCTTCAAAAACTCTCCGACCCAGCGATCAAGGTTGATGACTTCAATCGTGGGGTCGCCGCCAGAGATGTGTTCGGGGCACAGCGTTTTGAGATTGCCTTCTACATCTCGGGCCAGTGTCGAAGTGAAGGTTGTGAACAGTACCTTGTCGCCCTTGCGTCCGGGGTCGCGGGCGATCTCATCTGCTAGGTGTTTCGCACGGTGCATCGCGACAACTGTTTTGCCGGTGCCGGCGCCGCCGCGCACAAGCGCCGGGCCATTATACCCTTTGTGATATGCGATGCGGCGTTGCTCCGGATGCAGGAAGACCCGCCAGCCTTCCAGGTCTCCGTTCAGGAACCGTCGAAGCTCCTTTTCATCCTCCGGCACGAAAATCTCTTGCCGGCTTTCGTCTGTGCGCAGCGCGTCAGCAAAATCGAGGGTCTGTGTCGGCGGGGCATCAGACGCGACAATCAGGGAAGGAATGTCGCTTAGTGCAAATCCCGCCGCGAGCGAAAACAGAATATCGTATACGGCCCCGTCAAGCGCGCCCTGTTCAGCTTCAAGATCGCGTTCTGTCTGATACTGCCGGATACGCGGAAGCTCTTCCGCCGGAATGCCGACGCTCAGAAGATCAGAGTCGGGATAAGCGGCGAACAGTGTCTTTGAGCGCGCGGCTTCTGGTCCCGGTTGTGGCTCTTGCGCCGGCGACTCTGCAATCTCGACCGGGAGGCTTTCAAGGACCTGGATTCTGTTGAGTTTGGGGTTGAACTGGACGGTTCGGTTGGTCGCCCATCGGTAGGCCTTGTCGTGCTCATCGACATGCAGCAGCAACAAGTCCCCACCCTGCAGGTACCCGATCGCGCGGTATCCCTGATCAATTCTGAATGAGCGCATCGCCGGATCGCGCGCGCCCTGGATCGATTCAATGTTGAGGCCACTGCGAGATGGATCGATCATCAACTTCAGAACCATGTCATGAAAGCGCTCCATCACCTTTGACGGCACCTTGCGCAGCGCCTTCATGCAGGCGATGTCAAAAGAGACGCGGTATTGAGTATCGGTCATGCCTTGCCTCCTGACACTTTGCTCGCAACGCGGCGAAGAAATTCGGAAAAGTCAGGTGAACCGAAAGAAACCAACTGGGCAATCTCCCAATTGGGCATTACGGGCGGCTCCTGCGCAAAGCCAAAGCGTTGCTCGCGCCAGCCGATGTCCACGGTCCCGATAACCTTGTCGCCGTCCATAAGGTCTTCCCCGATCATGTCGGGCGGAGGCAGGCCAGCCTGATAGAGCGCGGTTACAATTTCAACCATGTCTTCGTCGACCAGAGACCGCACGTCGTTCCATGCGACATCAGACAATACGCTATCGGATGAGACCTCTTTGTCCGAGGCGTTTGCGTCCAGTGTCTGAAGGCCGGGCATGCTGACATGCAGGCCGCGTAAGTCCTGAAGCAGGTTCAAGCACCGCCAGAGACCTTTCCACAAAGCTCTTGCCGGCTCGTCGCTGAGTCGGTCCTGCGCCGCGCCTGAGAATTCGGCATGCATCACAAACCTTGCGGCAGCCGTGTTTTCTGCGATTTCCAGGGGCGAGCCATTCGGTAGGCCGAGGAAAGCTGACAGGCCGCCATTCTCAAGACTTCCAAACAGACTCGCTTCCTCCAGGAAGAGGCGGGCGTCTTCATTGAGCTTCGAGGTATCCATAGCGGATATGACATTCCCCTTTGGCCCAATCGCAATGCGTCCAAACAGAGCGGCCGCCTTTTCGCGTCCTTCGCCTTCCAACTTCAGCTGCTTGATCAGGGCGTCCATCGAGCGACCAGCTCTGAGCGTGTCAATCGGCGCGGAGAGGGCATGCAGCGTCTCAAACTGAGCCTGGGTCAACAGTCTTGTCAGTATGCCCTCAGATGTCGGATCCAAAACGCCTGGGCCGAAAGGATTTGCCACACGCCCTGCGTTCTCTTCGAAATCCTCCCATGTCAGAGTCCAGACTTCCACTTTGCCGCTGCGGATCATGCGAAGGCGGGTCTCAACATCCTCTTCGATTGTCGGCGCGTGATACTCCCAGCCATCGAGCTCCACGACGATCGGCTTGTCCGGTCTTTCCCCGGTCATGCTCATTAGGAAATCCACTCGGCGGACCGGTAGTCCCGGGAACCGTTTGTCGATCTGGACCTGTGGCTCGATCTGCCAGAATATTTCCTGTCCCTGCGCTTCGATGCGAAGCTGAAAGCCCCGCTTGCCACCCTCGAGCACGATGGGCTTCAATGCCTTCGACCCAAAGGCTTTCTGAAGCCGGTCCAGGAATCTCGCTTCGAGTTCGCTTTCGATAAGCTCAGCGCCAAGAACCTCGTTGATCGCTTTCTCGACACGGACCAGGCCGTCCCAATCGGCCAGCACAGATTCAACCATCTGCAGCGCGAGATCCCGCTTCGGCTCACCTGGGCCGAACTGCGACCGGTAGGGCTTCACACAGCGAAAGCAGCCGTTCTTGCCCTCTTGGCCGACGCAGCGGCAATCGCGCAGGGCTGCCGCAGACAGCCGGAAGACCCTCAACAGCGTCTGCGGATTGCTTGCAAGTTGGCGCAAGTAGCCCGACCCACCCGGGATAGCGTCATAGAGGTAGAGATTCTTGACGCTGGCACCGCTGCGCAGACGTTCATCAACAACTACGCTGCGGATGTGATCAACGCGGCCGGAGAAGTGCTTCTTCAGTCCGAGCTCGATAGCCGCAACAAAGCTCTTGATGTCATCTGCGCCGGCACGACCCGCGACCGGCACGATCAGGCGAAGGGCTTCGGTTGTGAACCGGCGCATCAAGTAGACTGCCGTTTCCCAAGACGCGCGCGGCTCAGCCATATGGTCGGCCGAGCATCTCGATTGATGCTCGCCTGGCTTTTGGTCGCGGTCTTTGTCAAAGCCGTCTGTCTGCAGCATTCCGCATTTTTTGCAGATCAGAAATGGCCGCGACTGGCGCTGCTCCCCAGCGATGTTCTGCCCCATCCGCATGGCGGTCTTCTGGCCAAAATTGATATCTCGGAACTCACACAGCGGGACGAACTCAAATCCAAACGGAACCTGCGCCTTGCCATCCTTGACTGCATAAGCGACTTCAATCGCATCGTCGGCATAGTTGGGGAAAACTTCTCGGTCGTATTGTTTGGACGTGCGATCATCGAGATCGCGTATTGCAGCTTTCTGCTCACTGGAGGTCGCCACAACCGAACGCAGCTCAACCGCATCGGCTCGTGACCCAGAATCCGCCCACATGGGGCTGGCACACCTCGGACACGTTGGCTTCGATGCGGCGGTGGCTTCCACTTCGCCATGCGTGCAATTCGGACAGAAACGCCAGACCGCCATGTCCTTCGATCGCAGATCGATCCGGTCAATGGTGACTTGACGCCCTTCGGCATAGAAAGTCTGATTGGGCGCAAACTCACTCAGGGCCGAGGATGCGGGGCGTTGGTACTCACGGATGATCAGGTCCGCATCCTGGTCCTTCTGCGCGGCGCCTGCTTCCCGTGCTTTGACGATGATCGATTTGAGTTTCACGCCCTCTTCGGGGAAAGCGTAGTTGGGCAAGAGTCCGCGATCTGTCAGGAATTGCAGAACTTTGACCTGGTTGATCGTCTCACGAATTGTCCGTGAAATCTCTGTGCGGCGCTCCTTGAGCTTGTTTAGTTGATCATCAAGATCAGTAGGCGGAGGCGACTGTTCTTTCATGCGGCGTCGTTCATTGTCGAGGCGCTTTTGAAGTTCGAGCAATTCTGCGCGTTCTTCAGCTGCCGATCCAAATGCACCGCTGATCTTGTAGCGGAGGCTTTCTTCGCCGTCGCTTACCAGAAAGTCTTTGAGTTGGTTGGCAAGCACGTCGCGCTCGCGAACTGCGTCAGGCAGGATCGCGAGGAAAGTCTCCGCAATTGATGCCGAGTTCTGAGACAGATGGTCAAACCAGTTGCAGGGAAACTCGGTCTTGAGGTTTCGCTCGATAGCAGAGATCGACGAGTTGACCGTGCCGTATTCGATCTCTTTGTCACTTTCGGCAACAAAGCGATCAAGCGCAAAGGCGGCAGCCTGGCGACGCAGCACCGCAATGGCTTGCAGATGGACGCCGGGAGGCGTCACCTGACCCGCGAGCATCGATCCTGGATCCTCCCAGAACTGAAGATCATGCGGCCGCGCTGATATCAGCGTCAGGTTCAGAGAATTTCCATCCCGCCGGCCTGTGCGGCCGATGCGCTGGACATAGTTAGCTTCTTCCGGCGGCATCGATGCCAGGATAAGCGTCGAGAGATCCCCGATATCTATACCCATTTCGAGGGTAGGGGTCGCCGAGATCAAATTTGGATGCCAGGGCGCCTCGCCTTCGATGAACAGGGTCTCCAGCTTACGTCGATCATCCGTCTCAAGAATTCCGGTGTGCTCCCGGGCCACGACCCGGTGATTTCGCGCTGTGTCCATCACCGATTTGAGATAGGCAGACCCGTGTGTCTGCCCCTCTGCTGTCTCTTCTGCCAGGAGGTCACCGCTACATCCTATGCGAAGACAGGCGTGACTGAAATCTGCCGCTTCATGAGCCGGAAGGCTTTCCCTTCGCCCACATCGATTGCAACTGACGTGTGTAAGTTGACTGGTGACGACAATCGCCTCGGGTCGGAGAGCCCAGGCATCAACTGAATCCGTGCCGCTCGTTGCGATTGCCTCGGCAATCTTATGCCGGGCAAGCGTGTCAAACGCATGCTGGAAGATGTCCGTATGCCTGGTTCCAAGTCCCCCCGCTGCTTTGCCGAAGAAGCGGTTACTCCAGGCTCGGTACCAGTTCGCACCATTGTCCCGGCCGACATACTGAAAACCTTCCGCGCGAGACCGCAGGGTAGGGAGCCGAGGCGCAGCAGACGTCCGTTGATTGGGTGCGGGCAGCACTCCTCGATTTCCAAGACCTAGCGCCTTTTGACCGGCGAAATAGTTGGGTCCCTTCACAGCGCCGCCGCGTTCGACAGCTGCTTTTACATAGGGATGAGAGACTGCGCCGGATCGGCGCATATGAATGGTAAGCCCCTCGAGAAACGAGAATGCTTCCTCTTTGCTCAGAGCAAAGTCAGCACCCAGTCCGGCGTGCAACGCGATTTGATAATCTTCAGCTGCGGCGGCAATGCTTGTTGTGGGCACGTCGGCGACGCAGATCCGGGCCGTTTCAAGCGTTTGCGAGGTGCGCGAGCGGTAGGTCAGGTCCGAAAAGAACTCCCAGCCGAGACGCAAGGCGACGTCATCCGCGAACTGACCATTCGCAGGCTCTTTGCCTTCAAGGCTCAGATCGACATAGGGTTGACGCCAGGTCTGATCGCGCGACACGAACCGTGAGATAAAAGTCGTTTCTCCGAGTGCGTGGCGCATCCCGGCGATCGAACTGCTCCAGAGCTTGCTGAGAGGCAGCCCGCTGCCTGGCTCATCCTGAACTGAGCGGTAGAGCGCTTTGCGTACCACCGTCTGAACATTGCGGATCTCTGTCACGGCAGCGCGCTGGGCTGCATCCTGAACAGAGTCGGAGAAGATCAACACACGAGGTTTCTGATCATCAAGCTCTTCGTGATGATCGGAATTGAACAAGGTCGTGGATAGCGCGGCAGTCAGGCGCGCAGAGCGCAGCCCCAGGATCTGCAAGCTATGGGACGTTCCGCAGGAGGGGCAGGTTGTATTCACGTTGCTGCGATCATCGACCGGATTGAATAACCACGCAGGCAAAGTTCCGTCCGATTTTTCCGATGCCTCTGCCCATTTGAAATTTAGGCTCTCCGGGTGAAGTCTGCCCGGGACGACTGCGCCATATCCGGCACTCTTCGAAATTCTCTGGACGGGCTCATAGTAGACTATTCGAATGCGATCTCCACCATCGAAGAAGTCAGTGTACAGCGTATCCAGCGGCGCCCAGATCGATCCGCCGCCTTCATTGATCCTACAGAGCTGTCCGCTCGTGCCACAGTGACGGCACAAGACGACCGGAAGCGAACGTTGGAGCGCCTCCTCTTCAAGATCGTCGGAATGATGAAGTGTCGCCGGTGAGCTTCCGCCACTTTCAATTGGGCGGGGCGGTGTGGCCACCATTCTGCCGAGTTCCCGCGCCCAGGTTTGGACCCTGACGTTCAGGAGCGGCTGTACACGTCCGCCAAGGTCTCGCCGTGCCCAGGCGGTCAAGATGACGATCGCTTCTACGAGCGCGGTCAGCTCTGCCCTTGTCCATCCCGCCCGGAATAGCCGCGCGCCGGCCAGCGCATCGACAGTGGATTCTAGAGACGCCGCGCGGCCGCTGGCTTGGATCGCTTCGAGCGCCCTGTGGAACGCTACATGAGCCCGAAGCTTAGTTCCCAACGCAACGCGCCAAGCCGGATCAGAAGGATCGCTAGGGATCGACTTGTCAAAGTAAGCGCTTCCGGGATCAAAATCGTCGAAGAAGAGCTTGGCGAGACTGAGGGCCGCCTGTGCCTGGGTTTGCCCGAGGCCGGCTTCGACAGCTTCAAGAACACTTTGCGGCGAAGGCAGATCCGTGAAGTCGATGCTCTCGAGATACTCGTGCGTGAGTAGGCGGTCCTCGCGGATAACGCCCTTTGCTTCGAACCGCTCCCCGAAGAGATCCTCTGCATACTTGACTAGTTTCTCGGCTGCTTCATCGCCGCTGCCGAGCGTTGCGGAAGATCCGACGCAAGCAAGGTGACCAGCGGGAGTTTTGAGGCGTGCTTTTAGACGCCGGATGAGCAGCGCCAAGTCAGCGCCCTGCGCGCCGTCAAACGTGTGGAGCTCGTCGACGACCAGATAGCGAAGCGTCTCGGGGTTATTCTTCGCCCAGAGCCGCTTGTCGCTTCCTCGGAGGAGGAGGTAGTCGAGCATCTTGTAGTTCGTGAGCAGAATATCCGGTGGATCCCGTCGCATCTGCTCGCGACTGGTGATGACGTCCGCTTCCGTCATCACGTCTGTTGCAGGCTTTGGTTCTGCGTCAGCATAGATCCCGCAGCGAACGCCCTTGAGCGATGGAACACGGTGGATCGCTTTGGCTATCCGGCGCGCCTGATCGGTCGCCAGCGCGTTCATGGGGTAGATGATGATCGCCTTGATGCCGGGTTCATCTTTGGCCGCACGGCAGGCATCGAGAATGGGCCAGAGATAGCATTCCGTTTTGCCCGATCCGGTGCCGGTCGCCACCAATGTGGATTTAGCGTCAGGTGCGCGTAGGCGGTCAAACGCAAGCTCCTGGTGCTTGTGAGGCCGGAACCCCAGCGGGACCTCAGGAAAGGGCTCAGTCGAAGCGCTCGACGATCTGAAGGGCAAGTCAACCGACAGCCACGGGCCTTTGAGGAAGTTACCGGGCGTGTCGAGAAAGGTCTCGATCATGCCCTCTAACGCGGGGGAGGTAGTCTCGAAGCTCGACCTGATCAGGTCTCTGAGCCCCTCTTCAACTTGTTTGCCAAGAAGGATGGGGTTCATTACGCGCTCTTCCCATCCTTGTGCGCCTCAAAGAAGGCCCAAGCACGCTTGTAGTCTTCGACGCGATCACACTTGGTGAAGGGGCCGACGAAGCGCCGGGTGACTTCACGTGGGCCCGTTGAATAGGCATCAAGCTTCACGACACATGTTAGTTCGGTCGGGTTCGTCTCGACTGTGCGCAACCAACTTGCCTCAGGCGGTGATTTATTGTTCGCATCAACGTATCCTGTTCCGATCAATCCCCTCGAATTTGTCCAAGCAATATTCCCGTTAGCATCGTACCACGTGCCATCCTCGTACTTCTGCATCACTGGGAAATATATCTGATAAATATCGATCAGATCCTGCAGGCTTAAGCCTAGAGCCTGCGCTACCAAGACATCAATCTCTACAAGCGCCATCCGCCTACTGAAATGCGTTTTAAGAGCATGTTCGGAGGTCCATTCGACTATGTTTCCCTCGAAATCTAGAGTTCGAAGCCGCTTATCCTCAGTATGCCACCTGGACGATCTGACATGCTTCAAAGCCTCGCTCCAAAGCGGTGCGTAGGGACGCGTAAGGCAGGAAAGCCGTAGTACATGCAGCTTGCAAGCATCAGCTAGATCAACATGCGGCCATCCACCAACCGCAGAGTCATAAAGATCTGTTCGACCCGACACGCGTGTCAGAAAATCGTAGACGATGGAAAATGACAAAGCGCTGACGCAAAGAAGATCATCGATCTCTTTAAACGCAATACTTTCAATGGTGTGAACATGGGCCATACCGGGTGGCACAAGGGCTGTGATCAGGCTCCTTTCACCTTTTGGGTCAATCATTCGGCGACAAGCCAATCTAAAATGGTCCGTGTGCGATTTGGTTGGATCCCATCCAGTTTTTGGCAAATGTTGTCTGTAGCGGTCAGTATCATCGGTTGGCACATACAAGCATCGAGGCAGATACTCTTCGCCGATTTGATCCAGCTGAATTACTTCATAGTCCTTGTTCGATTTGCAGCCGCGGTTCGGAGATTTGTATAGGGGGTTCCCGACATGAATCATAGAACCGGTGAGAATTGTCTCCGAGGATGAAGCCGCAAAATCGATTCTTTTGCGAAGTACTTGCAGCACCTTTTGGGAATTCGTTTCATCCCAAATTCTGTCCATTTGCCATTTTGAAATTGCGGCGGCGATCGTGCTCTTGTCAGCTAGTTTCCTAAAAATATCGAGCATGCCAGCGTGAAAAGGCTGCAAGAATCGAGTTTGTTCGATCGGGATGATTTCAGCTTCTGAGAGTGCATGGATAGCGCTCATTGTGAATTCGTTTATATGAACAATACGCTGTCTATGGCCTCTCGTGTCCCATTTATTGTCGTGGGTTCGCTCGAGGGGAACGCTTCCTTTTCCGTCGTGAGCGTAAGATTCCTCGACTTGAGAGGCGAGGAATGCTGCAGCAAAATTATCGAAAGAAACAGATCGTTCTGAGCCAAAGTAAATATTAAGCGAGAAGTACTTATTGTTGGCTACTTCTGCGAAGTTCTTGGATCTAATCTCATTCCGAAACTGAAAGCGCTTCACCAGTCGACGGTATATTTTATAACGGAATATGCCCGACTTTGGATCGGTGAGGTGTCCATCTTGATGAATGAGTGCCGATACACCTGAGGGTTGCGATGCCCGAAATGCTAAATCAAGGAAGCAGCGATAAAGGTTATTGGCGCCGCCTCCTGCAAATGGATTCATTTGTTCAGAGCTTGTGACTGCCATTGCACCGCGAGTGGACACGAACTCCGAGAGAAATTCTTTCTGCTTCCCAATTTTGGCGAGCGCTTCTGCCAGAACTGCTTTTGCTTGCGTAGCTGATAGTCCGAGGTGGATAGGGTCGAAGTCTGCGAGCACCAGGCCTTCGTTCCAGCTGGGCTTGGCCCAAGGCGGGTTTCCGACGATGAGGTCGAAGCCGCCGCGGTCGCGGAGCACGTCTGCAAAGATGAGATCGTAGTGAGTGAATCGCTCGCGGGCAGCGACTTGTTGGGCGACCTTGAGCCAGGGGGAGGCTTCGACCAGAGCATCGATATCTGTTTGCTGAAACAGCGCGCTTTGTGAGTTGGCGGAGGGAAGTTCGGCGGCGAGCGCGTCGGCTGCTTCCTGTCTTGTAAGCAGGTCGCCTTGTCTTGGGCTCATGTCTTCTCGTGCCGGGACCTCAAGGTCTCCGCTCGAAGTGATGCCACCTTTGAGTATAGACGTCAGACCGAAGAGGAACTGCTGCCGGCTTGGGAGCTTGTCCGCTTGATCCAGCGGCCATAGCCAAAGCGCGCACCAGGCGTCCATTGCGGTCTTTAGGCGCTGGTAGGGGAGCGAGTTTGACACGTGCTCCACGCCTTGCAACACC
>Ga0247843_1006344_pt1 | contig 15519 bp, 8 predicted proteins | sample LaCruzMarch2017__FD_192420 | JGI IMG/M metagenome (GOLD analysis project Ga0247843, IMG submission 192420) | Freshwater microbial communities from meromictic Lake La Cruz, Castile-La Mancha, Spain - LaCruzMarch2017_8m | ecosystem: Environmental > Aquatic > Freshwater > Lake | place: Spain... | reverse complement strand
TTGAAAGCGGGAAAAAAATTATTGATACTTGTTGATCAGTTTGAGGAACTATTTCGTTTCAAAAATATTTATGCTGAACAAAATAAAATTTACAATGCACAGCATTTTGTCGATCTTTTGTTAGGTGCTGTTGGTCAAAAAGAAGTTCCTGTTTATATTATAATGACTGTTCGCTCGGATTTTTTGGGTGATTGTGAACAATTTATGGGGTTGCCCGAAGCCATCAACGATGGTCAATTTCTAATCCCCAGAATGAATCGCGATGAACTTAAAACCAGCATAACGGGTCCTGTAGAGGTAGTAAACGGCAAGATATCACCTCAACTTGTGCACCTGCTTCTAAATGAAGTAGGGAATAGCCCTGATCAGTTACCGGTTCTTCAACACGTATTGATGAGAACGTGGGAGGTTTGGGAGAAAGAAAACCAACCTGCCAAACCAGTTGAAATTGAAGAGTATACCAAAACAGGAGGAATGGATAAGGCTTTATCGAATCATGCCGAAGAAGCTTTTGAAGAATTAAATACCGAAAAGAAACGAAAACTTTCTGAAGCTATTTTCAAAACGATTACTCTCAAAGGGCCTGATAACAGAGGAATAAGACGCCCCACCTCTTTAGAAAAAATTGCTCTTATCACTAATAGCAATCCAGAGGATATAATAGAAATCGCTAATGTTTTCAGAAGAGCAGACAGAGGCTTTTTAATGCCCCCGGCAACCATACAATTAAATAGAAACAGTATTCTCGATATTTCTCATGAAAGCCTTATGAGAGTTTGGGAACGGCTCGGAAATTGGGTAGAAGAAGAAGCAGAATCTTCCGAAATATATCAGAGAGTATGTGAAAGCGCATTACTGTACAATAAAAACATGGCCGGGCTTTGGCGCGACCCTGACCTACAAATAGCTACTGAGTGGATATCCAGAAACAACCCAAATCAATTCTGGGCCAATCAATACAATGACAACTATTCACTAGCCATGCGTTTTATTGAATCAAGTGTACAAGACAAAGAATTTCAAGTTAAAGAAACGCATAGACGAAGAAACCTTACCAGAATAGCTGCAGGTGTTTTTTTAATTATGCTTAGTTCTCTCACAGTTTGGGCTTTTTTGGAAAGAAATCAATCCGAAAAAAGCGAAAAGCTTGCGTTATTAGAAAAACAAAAAGCCGAAAAGCAGGAATCCATTGCGAATGTGCAAAAGCTGGTGGCTGAAAAAAATTCAATTCGGGCCGAAAAGGAAAAAGCAAATGCGGAACAGGAGAGGGCAAATGCAGAACAAGCTACCTTAACTGCTTTTGAACAAAGAAAAATTGCCGTCACAAATGCGAAGGAGGCCGAAATACAGAAACTAAAAGCTGAAAAAGCACTGCTTACTGCAGATGATGCACGGAGATCTGCCGAAATTGACAAACAAATCGCTTTAAACCAACGTCAGCTTTCCGACAGTTTAAAAACCATTGCTTTTGAATCGGAAAAAAACGCTTACCGGTTGCGTATATTATCAATTGCTCAAAAACTATCCGTTAAATCTGTTCAACCTCAACCCCCTAATTATGATCCTGCTGTAAAACCATTGCTTGCTTTGCAGGCTTATAAGTTTAATACTTTTTATGATGGCAAACCTCTCGACACCGATATTATTAATGCCTTGTTTTCTGCCCATCGCCTTTTTCAAAGCAAAACTGAATATTTGCAGAATTTACATACGGATGCTGTAAGATCATTATGTTATAGTCCTGATGGTAAATCATTAGCAAGTTCTGGTAACGATGGTAAACTCGTCATATGTAATGCCACTAATCTTCAATCAGAACCTAAAAGCTTTTCGCAAGTGCAGCAGCTTATAGAAATCATACAATATAACCACTCAGGAACTAAAATAGCCGCAAGCACGGATAAGAATATTTTAATTTACAACGTGAATGACCTTTCTCAAAAACCAAAGCTGTTAAATATAATCCACAAAGACAAAATTTCTGGGCTCGTATGGTATAATGAGGAGTTGGTTACAGCATCATTGTCTATGGATATTAATGTAATTGATAAAACCGGGTCGAAAATAATTAAAACATATACGCTTCCTTCAAAACCATTTTCGCTAAGCATATGTGAAGAAAAGAATTTACTGGTAATCGGTTGCGAAAATGGTTGGGTATACATTATCGATCTGATTAAAGAAACTGAAGTCAGGCCATTAAAAAAAATTACCATGGGACCAATTACTTCCATAGATATAGAATCGAATGGCAACAGAATAGCATGTGGAACTTCTGAAGGAACTATGGTGATTTTTAGAACTAATCATCCTGATAATAATGAAATAAATATTGTGGCACATGGAGCAAGTATTTCGAATATTAAATTTGATCCCTCCAATAATTTTATTGCATCCAGCAGTCTTGATGGAACGGTAAAGCTTTGGAATCTTAATTCGATGGATGAGCAGGCCATTGTTTTTTCAGAACACGATTCATGGGTATATGGTCTTGCCTTTAGTCCTGATGGCAGTATTCTGGCATCTTGTGGAAGAGATAAAACTGTAAGGACTTATAACATCCAGGCTAATAAAATGTTAGGCATTATTCAATCAAAGGTAAACAGGAACTTTACCGAGGCTGAATGGAATCTTTTTGTAGGCACAGATATACCATACGAAAAAACAATTCCTGAAAAATGAGATCGTTTATTTCCAAATAATTAAAAAAGAATGTAATTTTACCTGACTTATAGCAAAATAAACTTCATGAGATGCCTTTTAGTTTTACTCTGTGTTTTGTTCGTTTTTGATTCATGCAGAAAAGAAATAACTGATACTTCCCAACAAAAAAGTGTTCATATTATTGGAAGTTCCAGCAATTCGGTCGCCTATAAGATAATAACTCTTTCAGATGGCGGATATGCCCTCACAGGGTTTGTCACCAACTCAAAAAACAAAGAGATATTTGTATCGAAATTCTCGGCAGAAAAGAAAATTTTATGGACAAAGACCTATGGGGAAGAAAAAGATGAAGAAGGAAGAAGTATTATTGAGTTAAAAGATGGCGGATTCCTGGTAGGCGGCTACACTACAAGCTATTTAAACGAGTCGATAACTGCTTATTTGATACGTATTGATCGTGATGGAAATCTTCTATGGCATAAAACATATCCTCACAAGGCAAGTCCGGGTGCGCCATTTAATTATGACCCTCTCATGCTAGACCAAATTCATTCATGTACCGATGGTTCCTTCAATCTATATCTTTATAATGGCGGTCAATTCAGAACGGTGGCTGGAAAATACTCTATTGTTAGGGGGCAAAATTATCAATACCTTGAGAAAATTGATGTTGAGGGTAATTCTCTAAAAAATAGCATATTTGATATTCATATTCCAGGTCATATAGCAGCCCGTAAAAGCAATATATTTGGTTACCCTGAACAGGGAACCGGATCCATGAAAATCCTCGAAATCGCCTTGGAACCAGGAAATTTCACTCAACCCATATATTACTTTTGGAATGGAAAGATTGATGAAATAAACTTGAGCTATACAAGAATGGACTCTATAACTATTATCTCAGGTTCCCCTTTTTTACTTGGCGATAATGTTTGGGGGTATTTATTCGGATTAAATATAGCCATTTCCCCTTCAGGCGGTATGGTCATGTCCTTTGTGCAGGCACACAGAACTTACCTCGTGATAAGCGATATAAACGGCAAAAATGTCTCCATCAAAAATTTCCCCGGTTACATGCAAGGAATGAATATATCACAGGATGGAAAAATTGCCTTGACCGGAGTGAACGATGCCGATGGTTCTCCGAAGATAATGCTACTTGATCCTGCAGGTAATTTGTTATGGACAAAGGAAGTGAATTGTAAAACACAATTCATTGGTAGTAATTTTTTCGGAAGTGCAGCTTATTGGGGAAGCCCATCCTCCGTTTGCTTCAGTAAAACCGGACAGATAATGGCTGCTTTTACAATAGAATCCCCGAATGGAGGAAAGACGGATATTTCAGTAATTCATTTAAACGAAAAAGGAGAAATAAAGCCATGAAAAGTTTAGCAGTGTATTTAATTGTTTTTTTTATTCCATTTATTTTTATTTCATGCCGTAAAGAAGGAAACGCACTCATTAATAATAGTGCTTTCCATTTTTATGGGACAGCCAGTGAAGAAGAGTTTCTTTCCTGCGGTGTTGATGATAATGGAAATCTGGATGTTTTCGTCAGCAAAGAAGATACTATAGGTTTCAAGAGCCTTGAGTTATGGAAAATAAGTCAATCAGGGGAAGTGAAACAGAAACATATAATTGATTCATCAACCAATTATTATAGTTTTAGGAAACCCTGGACCTATGGAGAAGGAGCAATGGCAAAATTACCTGATGGAGGCTGGGCATTTGCATATACAAAAGTTATTCCTGCAGGATTCCAGGAGTATCGTTTTTGTAAAACCACAAAGAATGGAGAACTGCAATGGACCAGAGATCATACAGAACTTCTTCTTAGTCCTAATTATTTTTTTGGAACCAATATTTATTGGCGCAACAATTCAATTGAGTTTTTTGGCACTGAAAACCGACCTCAAGATATTGGAGGGTATTTGAAGAGTTACAAATATGATTTGAATGGTAATTATCTAGATAGTTTCAGCCTTCAGCAGGACACTGTTCTACCTGACAGCCCATTGCCTATTTCACAAAGAAATATTCTAAATGTCGCCAATTATATCATTCCTATTCGTGATGGTTTTGCCACTACCATCCAAGTAGGCCAAGACCCAAGTAAGGGGTATAATTCCAAAATTCTTGCACTTTGTTTATTCGAAAAAAATGGAAAGGTAAAACGTTACCGCCGTATAGGTATTGATAATCCATGGGCAATACAAGCCAATACTCCACCCTTTTTACTTCCAACATCAGATGGAGGTATTTTAATGGCGGGTTGTCAATTACCCAAAGGACAGCTATTTGTCTCAAAATTCTCGTCCAACGGAGATTCCTTGTGGACTAGATTTATTGGAAATACCGTTGCTCAAATCCTGGGTATTATTAATCATTCAGGAGGGAGTCTTATTTATGGATCTGTTCCAAGCAACAACTTAGGACTTATTGGATGTGGCTATGTAGCCATGCTGAATGATAATGGGAATGTCCTTTGGGAATATCGCATTGGAGGAATAAATTCCTCCTGTATTAAGGATGTAAAAGAACTTCCCAACGGAGATATCGCTTGTGTCGGCTTCACCACAAGTTTTAACAAGGGTAAAAATCAGAAAGATGGATTTTTAGTTATACTTCATTCCAATGGAAAACCAAAATCAAATTAATCAATTTAGAGATATGGTTATAAGATTTATGTCCCCCTTTTTAATGATTGTGTTCATGTTTTTGATTATGATCAAAGGGTTTTCTCAAGATAACTGTGATGATATTATCATCCGGGCAAACAATGATTATGATAAAGGTTTATTCAGGGAAGTAATCAGCAATCTGGAGCTTTGTATGAAAAAGGATGCAAATGAAGTAACACTATGGCAAAGCTATAAATTACTAGCTATGTGCCAACTTCAACTCAATTCACCGGAAAATGCGCGAATTGCCGCTGAAAAGATGCTGGAAATCAACCCTCTTTATAAGCCAAACGTTCTTAATGACCCAAAAGAATTTATCGACCTCATTAAGTCAATAACTGTTATCCCGCGCTTTTCATTAACCGTTTCAGGCATATATGGTATTACCAATAGTTCGCCGCAGGTAATAAATTCCTTTGAGTTGACAGGGAAACCAAAAATATTTGAAGGTGGCACCGGATTCAATGCCGGTATATTCATAGATTATTATTTTAGCAAACATATTGCCTTACAAACTGGTGCCTTTACCACAAAGTATAACTACTCTTTTAATTATAACCAATCCGATCTGGGTTCCAATGTTACTGGAAAAGAACATTTAAACTATTTTGAGATCCCGGTTCTTGTTAAATATACCATTGGTAGTTGGCCTTTGAGGCCTTATTTGCAATTAGGAGGATATTATGGTTATTTGAATACGGATTATCTTGATCTCACTTTAACAGATGCAGATGGTTCAATAACTAAAACTAAGAATAATTCAATTAAAGATATTCGCAAACCTTACAATTGGGGAATGCTATTCGGTTTGGGGCTTTCATACAAACTACGTTCAGGTAGTTTATTCCTTGATTACCGTCTCACTAAAGGAGTTACAAATATTTATAATACAAGTATTAATCGATATTCAAATAGTCATCAGGACTTGATGTACAATTATTACTATATTCCGGATGACATTAGGCTTAATAATGTAATAATTTCAGTTGGTTATGCTTTTTATGTTAGCTATAAGGTAGTGCGAAATCAGAAATATAAGTTTCTGTAACTAATAATTTATTATAACAAAATGAAAAGGTTTGGTTTAATTGTATTAATAATCCTGAAAGTATTTGCTGGCAAGGCTCAGGAAAGCGAATGTTATAATTCTCTATACAAAGCAAATAAGAGTTATTATGAAGGGGATATGAATGGTGTGATAAATCTTATTACACCTTGCCTTAAAAATGGAAGCTATAACCGCAACGAAAAAGCTCAGGCCTATCGATTGCTTGCCCTAACCTATAGTGTAATTAATGAACTTGAAAAAGCGGATTCAAACACTAAAAAATTACTGGAAACAGATCACTCCTACCAGAAATTCCAGGACCCTTCGGATGAAAAAGAATTTACACGCCTTGTAAATTCCTATGAAATACTGCCCAAACTTTGGATTGGAGGTAAGGCTGGATTCAATTTTGCATTTACAACTCAAGTTAAAAATTATGCAGTAGCCAATACACGATCATTATACCCGATTCAAACTAATTATAACGCTGGTTTCCTGGCAGAATACTATTTTCAAAAAAAATTATCTCTCGGAATAAATATACTCCACAGTACTTTATCCTATCAGCACCAATTGGATGATGTAGCAGGATGGAAACAAACTTTTAGTGAAGACCTTAACTATTGGTCAATACCCCTCTATATTAAATACAGTTGGATCAAAAGAAGAACAGAACCTTACTGCCAACTTGGAATGGATCTTTCTTTTTTAAAATCGACAAACTCCAATATTCAGGCAGTAGACAATACAAATGGAACTACGACCATTACTACCGTGGAAACCTCAAGCCGGCGAAACAAAACTTATGCGGGGATTCTTACCGGGCTCGGTATATCGTATAAGGTAGGAGGAGTATCTCTGTTTGGAGAATCCCGCTTTATCCTTGGCCTGAATTCAATCGTGGATGCCGACCGTCGGTATGATGATATCGGTTTTATACTTGAGAAACAATATGTGGATGACGATTTTAAACTTTCTAATTTTCAGGTATTGGCAGGGTTTAGATTTCCTATTATGTCTCAGGTTAGGAAAACAATTAAATAAGACATTCCTCGCTTCTTAACCCTTTAATGTTTAATTCTTTTATTTAAAATAATGCAATTAAACAAATAACTTTGTTTCTTGTAAGAAACTCAAACCCATGAATTTAAAGAGAATTATCATCTCATTCAATAATGTTTTCAAAGGTTTTTATCGGATACCATTCATTTATTTTCCCCTTCCACAAAATACATATCTAACTCTCCTTTGTTCTTCGCTTCTATTTTACCACGATACTGGCAGGAGAAGTTATTTTTAACCAATTCATAGGTGGCACCACTTATATTAATCTTTCCGGGTTCACTGTTGCTTTCCATCCGGCTTGCCATATTTACTGTATCTCCCCAAATATCGTAGGCGAATTTTTTAACGCCAACAATACCGGCTACCACCGGGCCACTATGTATTCCAATTCTTATTTCGAATTTACCTCCCTGGCGTTTATAATTTTCAACAAAATCCAAAATGGCCAAGCCAGCCTTCACCGATTTAATGGCATGATCATTATCGTGCATTGGCATTCCGCACACTGCCAGATAAGCATCCCCAATGGTTTTAATTTTTTCAAGTCCAAATCTCTCGGTTATATCGTCAAATGCTTTGAAGCAATGATGTATTTCATTAACCAACTCCTTGGGGGAAAGACTTTCTCCAATGCCTGTAAAATTAACAAAGTCGGTAAATAAAACACTCACATGATTGTATAATTTGGCTTCTGTGGCTCCTTTTTCTTTGAGCTCTTCTGCCACTTCCTGAGGCAGAATATTAAGAAGCAAATCTTCCGATTTTTGCATTTCCTGTTGCAATTGTCTGGTTCTTTTTTCAACTTCATCCTCCAACACTTTGTTTTGATCACGGATGAGTTGTTCATTTTTTTGTGCCTGAGCAATTGCCTGTTTTTGAGCCAAGGATTTTTCTCTTCTAAAGGTATTGATTCTATCCGCCAGAGCAAAAGATAAAAGCACCCCTTCAAACATGCTTCCAAGTTGAAAACTATTTAAGGTGAGGTAATTTATTTCAATAACTCCATTTAAGGTAAGTATATATATCAAGGCTCCGGCTACCAAAAACCCCCAGGATAAAATATAAAACTTGGCTTCCTTTAATCCTTTTATAAATAATACAATACCTGTAATGAAAAGATAGATAGACGTCACTCCGCTTATTCCCTGCACGAGTTGATTGGCCAAAAGCCGATCTCCCCATATTTCAACCATTATGGTAACCAAAAGGGCGAGGAAAAGAAATAGATTTACCCACTTTAGTTTGGGCGCATTCACTTTCATTCGTAAAAAAGACGAGGAAAACCATAAGGCAGAAGCCGCTGTGGCAGCCACTATGATATTTGCTAAATGGCTATTATTAAATTCAAGATGGTTTCTCCATATCAGGTCGTAGGTCAACCCTTCCAAATACAGCATAAGAAACGTTGAAAAGAATAAATAAAGACAATATTGGATATAAAGTCGGTCGCGGACAGCCAGATATAGGAAAAAATTATACAAAAGCATTACAAGCATAATACCTATCACCGCGCCGTTGAACAAATCATCTAGGTGATTCATTCCAGATATGGCTTTAAGACTTCCCAAATAGAGCGGTAAATAAAAGCTTGAGCCGGTTTCAAGCTTTATATAGACAGTAATACTATCCGAACCCAAAGGAAGACTAAGCTTATTGCTAGAAAGATATCTTTTGTGGTAAGGATATTGGTTACCACATTCTTGAATCCATACAATGCGGTTGTTTTTAACCCCAAAACATGTAAAATAATCCAGTTCCGGATTGCCCGATTGAATAAATAAAGGTAGCCGGGAACTATTTTCCACTCGAAATCTAAGCCATACATTATCGGAGGTATTCTCAAAATTTAAAAAACCCCCACTGTTTACCATCATAGGTTTATGGCCTGAAATCATATCCTCAATGGTGATAGTTTTATTCGGATCCCTTAAGTATTCCATGCCATTACCCATGGAAATCAAGGAATCAGCGTTCGTGATGACAATGGTATGTAAAGCGTGACCCTCAAAGGGGCCATGAATCAATAGCCATAAAAAACATACTAAGAATAGCCTATTCATGCAAGAGGTGTTTTTTTTAACTAGTTATTTGGTGCATAATTAATACAATAAATCATGGAAATCTGCACTACTCTTCAACAAAATACATGTCGACCATTCCCTTGTTCTTCGCCTCTATTTTTCCCCGATATTCACATTTAAACTGGTTTTTAACCAATTCATAGGTGGCACCACTTATATTAACCTTTCCGGGTTCGCTGTTGCTTTCCATCCTGCTTGCCATATTTACTGTATCTCCCCAAATATCATAAGCGAATTTTTTATTCCCAACGATTCCTGCAACCAAAGGGCCTGTGTTCAATCCTATACGAATTTCAAATTTGCCTCCCAATTCCTTCCTCATTAGCATAAATTGCCTTATTTCAATGGCAGCCTGCACTGCCCTCCTGGCATGATCTTTATTCTCATCCGGCATACCGCAAACAGCCAGATAGGCATCGCCAATTGTTTTTATTTTCTCCAGACCATTCCTTTCTGTAATCTCATCAAATCCTTTAAAGCATATATCAATTTCTGCAACAAGCTCCTTGGGTGTTAGTGTTTCACTTATGCCTGTAAAATTGACGAAGTCTGTAAATAATACGGTAACATTATCGAATTGCCTGGCTTCAGTACTTCCATATTGCTTTAATTCGGCCGCAATTTCCTTAGGTAAAATATTGTGCAACAAATCGTCTGATTTTTTAATCTGTGTTTTCAATTGCTTCTGTGCATCTTCCAGTATCTCATAGGCTTTGGTTAACTCCGAATTTGATTTAATCAATTCATCGTTCAACTTTTGTTTCTTTTTATTTTGGTAATAAAATCCATATGCTACAAATATTACTCCCATTAATGCACCACCCATTCCAAATAAGGACCCCTTATTTTTAGACTTTTCCTGTTTCACTGCCATTACGATTTGGTCCATATCATGGTCGATTTCAAATGAATCTTTGTTCTGGACCGTTTCTACGCCAAATCCTGATTTAATTACTATGAAAACTAAAAAAAGCAATACCACTATTTTTTTCATTTCAGAAGTTGGGGTTTAAACAGTTCTACAAAATACATATCCACCAAGCCCTTTTTCTTCGCCTCTATTTTTCCCCGATATTCACATTTAAACTGGTTTTTAACCAATTCATAGGTGGCACCGCTTATATTTATTTTACCCGGCTCACTGTTCGTTTCCATTCTACTGGCAAGGTTCACGGTATCCCCCCAAATATCGTAGGCGAATTTTTTCACCCCAACAATACCGGCTACCACTGGACCAGTATGCACACCAAGTCGAATTTCAATATGCGATTGTCCGGTTGCTCCTTTTTTTGAGTTGTAAACGTGCATAAATTTTTGAATATCCAAAGCCGCTTTCACTACATCTTCTGCATGGGTATTGTTTGCACTAGGTAATCCTCCGGCCGCCATGTAAGAATCTCCAATTGTTTTAATTTTCTCTACTCCATGCTTTTGCATAATATGATCGAAGGCAGAAAAACATTCATTAATTTCAGCCACCAATTCTTTGGGACTAAGCTTTTCCGAAAGTTTGGTAAAGTCCTTAAAATCGGTAAATAATACGGTTACCTGGTCTATGAGTTGGGCATCAGCACTCCCTTTTGCCTTTAATTCTTCCGCTACTTCTTCCGGTAAGATATTCAATAAAAGTTCGTCTGATTTTTTCTTTTCTAAGGAAAGGGCACCATTTAATTTTTTCTGTTTTGTATAGTTCCTAAATACCACACCCATTAAAACTAAAAGTGCTGCTATGCCTGCTATAAAAAATATTTCCCGATCGCGATTTTTAGCTACCTGTAGTTTTTCTATTTCTATCTGTTTGTTCTTCAGTTCCACTTCTCTTTCTGTGGTGAGGTGTTCAATTTTAGTGCTACTTTCTATCGAAAAGATAGAGTCTTGAATTTCAATATGCTTTCTATAAGATTTCAAGGCACCTCTAAAATCCCCGTTTTTTTCCTGTGCTATGGAATATTTTTCCAGACAGTACGAAAGGTTTATCGGATCCTGATAGACTAGTGCTATATCAACAGCTTTTTTCAAGTACTGTGTAGCCAATTTCAAACGGGTTTCTTTAGCACTCGGGATGTATGCAGAGCTAAATTGCATCTTTGTGCTATCGTAAAGTTTAAGATACAACTCGCCTATGTTTCCACTGGTGATGATTTGCCACTGTATAAATTCATTTCCTTTATTGAGTTCTAGTGCTTGAAAATGGTAATCAAAGGCTTTTGAAAAATCACCAATGCTTTCATAATTTACCCCAAGGTTGTTTATATTTCTCAAAATGCCCTCCAAATATCCTAGCTTTTCATAAAGGTTAAGCGATTGCTTGCCATAGTCTATGGCCATGTTTATCTCGCCCATTGCTGAATACGCATTGGCTATATTTCCAAGTTGCAAGGCCTCTCCTTCCTTCTCACCTAGTTTACGATATTCAATCAAAGCCAATGAATCGTAATAAATCGCTTTTCTTGGGTTTCCGGATTCTTGGTAAACATTGCCAATATTGCCATACTGTGTTGCTATCCCCAGTTGATCATTTAATAATTCAAATTGCTCTATGGCATCAAAAAGATACTTTAATGCTTTGGGATATTCTCCAAGGGTTTGATACACCAAGGCCATATTTCCAAGATTTTGTGCTGCTAGTTGGTGAAAGTTATTCTTTTGGTTGATGGCTAAGGCATGATTAAAATATTGAATGGCTTTGCTTATATCCATGCACGCCAAATAATTAACTCCAATGGAATTATACGAAGCAGCAATCCCCTTTGTCCAATTTAATTTTTTGGCAAGGTTAAGGGCCATTTTTCCATAAGTCAGGCCTGTTTGGGGATTAAATGATTCCAATTCAAAGGCAATGGTGTTAAGTTTTTTTACTTTAACTGTATCATCGCTAAGGCTTGAGACTGCCCCTATCATTGAGTCTATTTTAGCTTTGCCTATTTTTTGGGCTTGAGCAAATTCAAAACAGACACATAAAACCACTACTACACCATAGTGGGTTCTTTTCAGTTTCATATTCATAGGTTTTTAATGGTTTCATTCTACAAAATACATATCCACCAAGCCCTTGTTCTTCGCCTCTATTTTTCCTCGATATTCACATTTAAACTGGTTTTTAACCAATTCGTAGGTGGCACCGCTTATATTTATTTTACCTGGCTCACTGTTCGTTTCCATTCTACTGGCAAGGTTCACGGTATCTCCCCAAATATCGTAGGCGAATTTTTTTACCCCCACTATACCGGCTACCACGGGGCCGGTATGTAATCCAATTCTTATCTCAAATGGAATATCGCCTTTGTCCGATTTTTCACGGTTATACTTACCAATGAATTCCCTCATTTCAAGGGCAGCTTTAATCATATCTGAAGCATGGGTACTACTAATATTGGGCAAACCTGCCACACACATATAACTGTCGCCAATTGTTTTAATCTTTTCAATGTTATATTTGGTTATAATATCATCAAAGGCTTTAAAACACGTATGTATTTCGGCCACCAATTCGGTTGGGGTAAGTTTCTCTGAAACAACGGTGAAGTCTTTAAAATCAGTGAACATCACGGTTACCTCGTCAAATAGTTTGGCTATTGTGCTACCCGTCTCCTTTAATTCTTCGGCCACCTCTTCAGGCAAAATGTTTAACAACAATTCATCGCTTCTTTTTTTTCCTTTTTTTATCTTATTGCGTTGCCTAAAGAAAACCCCGGTGAAAAACAACATGCCCGCAAAACCTAAAACAAAACCGTTCCTCACCAATTTTTCCCTTTCCAATTCCTGACGGGCTAAGGCATCCTTCTTATCTTGCTCCGCTTTTATTAAGGCTTGCTTTTTTATGAATTCCAATTCTACCGCCTTTGTCTTTTGTTCGTATTCATAATTGATTTGTTTTCGCTTCATTTCTTCTTCAAACTTCAATTGTTGGCGCTCCTTTTCTGATTTGGCTGCGGCCTGTTTCTTTTCATATTCGTATTTCAAGGCCTCCAATTGCATTTCCTTTTGCAAAATAAACTCGCGTTTTGCATTGTCAAATAGAATGGAATCCTGTTTTCGTTGAAACTCAGCACGGTTAAGGGTTTCCTTTTTTTCATACTCAAACTGCATTTCTTTTTGGTTTATCTTCTTTTTGGTTTCGGTACCATCAGTGCTATCGCGTAACACAATGTAATTTTTATAGGCCTGGTGCGCTTTGGTATAATTACCCTGCTTTTCGTACATAATACTAAGGCTTTCCCAATTGATTTTTTGTCCTTCCAAATTACCAATTCCTTTATTAATCTCCAAGGCACGGTTAGTATATTCCAAAACTTTCGTATACCGTTCATTAGGCGTAATTCCCAATGAAATTAGCACGGAATCGGGGGCATCGCGATAGGCAATTCCCATGTTTCCGAGTTCAGCAGCCATACCACCTTTATCACCTAATTGTTCATCTAAAATCATGGCTTTTTGATAATACTCTAAAGCCTTGTGGTACTTGTGGGATGGTGAAATGCCCAGCATTTCACAGTCGGAGTTGGATAAATTGCGATAAACAATTCCAATGTTTCCCATGTTAATCGCCATGCCGCGTTTGTTTCCCGATTGCTCATTAATTAGTAACGCCTTTTGATGGTATTCCAAAGCCCTGATATAGTTGGAAAGTTTACGATACACATTCCCAATGTTCCCCAAATTAGCTGCTATTTCGTTTTTTGCTCCTATTTGCTCATTTAAAACTATTGCCTTTTCATAATATTCTAATGCCTTGGTGTAGTCGGATAAATTTAAATATATACTCCCAATGTTGCCAAGGTTAATAGCCACACTGCTTTTATTGGCTAATTGCTCGCTAATAGTTAATGATTTTTGATGGTACTCCAAAGCCTTTGGGTAGTCGGACAGATGACGATATATACCGCCCATGTTGCCAAGGTTAAGTGCCATCCCAATCTTATTGCCCAATTGCTCGTTTAAGACTAGTGCTTTTTGATAATATTCTAACGCCTTTGGATATTCGGATAAATTTTGATAGACGATTCCTATATTTCCAAGGATACTAGCCATTCCTCTTTTGTTGCTCAATTGTTCAGTTATAACAAGTGACCTCTGATAAAATCCTAGGGCTTGAGGGTAATCCGATAAATTGCTGTAAACATTCCCCATGTTTCCAAGTATACTCGCCATTCCGCCTTTATCTGCCAGTTGTTCCGTTATGCTAAGCGCTCGTTGATAATAATTCAACGCTTGAAGATAATCGGCCGAGTTGAGATAAATATTCCCCAATCCATTGCAGGCTTTTGCTATGCCTGCCTTGTCATTAATTTCTTCAAAACCGGTCAGTACTTTTTCAAAGAGTTCTCTTGCTTTTTTGCGGTCGCCCCTCAACCGGTATATTTCTCCAATATTATACGTGTTGTACCCTGTACCATAATTATTACCTAGACTTTGGTTAAGGTTCAATGCTTTTTCATATAATTCCATAGCCATTGTATATTCACTTTTGGCAGAATGGTTGAGACCTTTGTTATTGAATGCTTCTGCGAGAAATATTCCGTTAGGGTTTGTTTTTTGGGCGAGTGCAACGGCTTGTTCTCCAATTTCGATCCCTTTTGTCGGGTTTACTTTGGCATATGCCAAAGCAATTTGGTTCATGGTTTTCAGCTTGAAAATATCCATCTTTTTATACCGATCATTCACATTAACCAAACTATCGAAATTATAATTATAAGGCAAGGTCGAGGGGGTTTGGGCATTTACCCAATAAAGCCAAAATGGATTTGAAAACAGGAGGAAAAGGATAAGTTTTTTCACGTTTTCTTTTCTTATTTTATATAACCCTTAGTCATGAATGTTAACCTTTAAGCATTCCCTTCTATAAAGTACATATCCACCATCCCTTTGTTTTTTGCTCCTATTTTCCCGCGATACGCGCATCTAAAATAGTCTTTAACCAATTCATAGGTGGCACCGCTTATATTTATTTTACCTGGCTCACTGTTCGTTTCCATTCTAC
>Ga0247843_1006343_pt1 | contig 15521 bp, 11 predicted proteins | sample LaCruzMarch2017__FD_192420 | JGI IMG/M metagenome (GOLD analysis project Ga0247843, IMG submission 192420) | Freshwater microbial communities from meromictic Lake La Cruz, Castile-La Mancha, Spain - LaCruzMarch2017_8m | ecosystem: Environmental > Aquatic > Freshwater > Lake | place: Spain... | reverse complement strand
AGGAGGACGGTTCACCATTGTTGCCTTGTTTTGAGTGGAGTTTTGACCGTTGTTTTCTGGTCCAAAACTCGATGCCCAGAAAACGGAAGTGCCCTCCCGCCCATTCAAATATTGTTCACAAAAGAACTCTTGTTGTACATCCAGCAGTCTGAATCACAGTCAATTGTACATTAGCGCCCAATGTCTCCACCATCTTGCTCCATTTGAATTTGCGATCCGGATAGAGAGATTGATAAATATTGACAAGCAGCTGAATAAACTCACTTGGTGCATCTTCCCATACGGCATACAGAAGTGGCACTGCCCCCCATGCGTCTTAGTTCTCGGGGTACTTGTCAACTATCAATTGATAGATCTCGAGATAATGTACAGAAGAACAAGCCAAAATGTGAAGTGGAGTCATTCCGAGACAGTCCTGCTGCTTGCCAGATAGGTTCAGCTTACTGTGCAATGTCCGACGCTGACCAGATCTCATGTTTATTATGTTACGGATTTCCTCAAAAGTCATTGCGTTGTAACATAGCAAGTAACACATTTTGAGAATTGGCGAATCGGTTCATTAGGGCGTGTATGATTGCTTCTGCAGTGCCAAAGACATGCAAAAGGTCCGTACATCCCAAAAAGGCACCCTCAATAATAATCTCGGCGACTACAAAGGCAACATTATGTAATGAATGACATGCCAAAAACGCAAACGATCTTATGTGAGTGACATGTTCTGGAATTTCAACGGAAAACATACATTTACAATCGGTGAGCATGCCTTCAGTGATTGTGGTAACAAGTGGCGGACATGTGAAATTAGTGAAGTTCAATCCAGCTAATGCCTCATCACAAATAATTTCAACTCCATGATAATGGAGCTTAAGAATACTCATGCGTGTATTAGCAAATGCTTTGTGTCAAATTATTTCGATGTTGGTGGGGGGATAATTAGTTGCTTCGTTCAACAACAAATGTAAGCCCGTTCCCCGACGACTTGAAGGCCTTCATCGAGTTCAGCTCTTGTAATTCTAAATTAAGCTCAAAATGCCCCTTCGTGAATAGCAATGAGAGTGGATGGAGTTTTTATGCACCTGCCAAATGCTTTGGTCCAATTTGCCACAGCACCTCGCACAATTCAACACTTTGTAATTTCCATTAATGGTAAAAGGCTTTTAGAATTATCAAGGATCCACCCGAACGTGGACCACATGATGTGGAACACGCGGTCCACCCTCCCCCATTTAGACAAAGACATCGTTATCGGACTCCATGGCTGCTCATTGCTCTCCTCCGTCCCTGGCAACGAATGGGATTGCTGACTGCCTGCCCTACGATATCCGCAAAGAGTTGTCCGCAACGTGATGATCAAATGAGTTCAAAGATACCAGATAGAGGTAGTACGTCTCATAGCCGTCGTAGCGTCGTAGTGGTGATATGAGCAGCAGAACAATTACCAAAGGAGAAGGCAGGGGGATACTCCGTGCCGGCGGACAACGTCATCAAAGGGAGGGAGGCGATGGTAACAACGAGGGCAATGGTGCGATTGGTGGTAGGGGTGTCACGTTCTCCAACACTGTTTCCACCTCAACGTTTGTTGCAACAAGACCAAGAGGTGATGACAAAGATGATCAAGAGTATGACAGCGACGATGAGGATGCCGTGCTGGCATCTGGTGATGCGCTCACGGGGAGTAGTTCGAGTAGAAAACGCAATCGTAACGTCGACGATGATGATGATGATGATGACGACGATGACGACGATGTAATAAAAAACGCAGCAGTACGCACACCATCGGAAGTTGCCGAGGCAAAACGCAAACGTGGACGTGTACGTCGTCAGGAGGATAAGTTTGATCTTGACAATGAAGGCGACGACGATGATGATGATGATATGATGCGGCAACGTCGATATCTCGATGATGGTGGTCCTGACGATCGTGACGCTCCGGAGTATGCCGGTGGGAACTTATCACTAATTACCGACCGTGCTGCCAACCCCGACGCGTACGAATCGAACGCATATGGGAATGCAAGTTGTCCAGTTGAGCCATTCAATATGGATTCCGAGCGAGACGGCGGGTTGGGATACTTCGATGGAGATACCTATGTCTTTCGACGAAATAGAAAACCAGTTGATGGCGAGGATGATGCATGGTTGGATGGGGCATCGGATGATGAGGATGATAATGACGAGGAAGAGGGGAGTGGTCAGATGGCGTTAGATTCCATTACATCGATTCGACAGAACAAATCTCGTGTGACATCAATGGAGGACAAGAAGAAAAAATCCAAATATGTTAGCAATGATGACAGACCTGAAGACCTCGGACGTAGACTCGTAGGTCTGTTATTGGGTGATGAGGAGACTGTTATGATGGCATTGGCAAGACATGGTGGGTCATTGCGTGAGCTACGAGCTCGAGAACAGAAAGCTACGAAGAAGGTACAGCTGATGAAGAAACGTTACAAACTGTTACCGTCCGAGGAAGCGTCAGATGCTGCTACCAATGATGCCGTTGCAGCAGAAACGAAGAGGCAATTGAAAATAGAAATGGAGAGTACTCGTGATGTGGTTGAAGAATTGACTGAACTAGCCGACGCTCTTTTATTCGGAGGAGAAGCAGAGGCATATGAACTCACTCGGAAAGATTGGAACCATCGATTTAAGCTAGATACGACATTGGGGCACTTAAAGAGGCCGTTGGACGATGCTGGTGATGATTCAGATTTACAGACAGCGAAGAAGAGATGCAGAGGTTACTTTGATAACGCCACTGACGCGGAACCTGAGATAACTGAGGTTTTGTCACAAACTGAAGAAGTCCTGTGGGAGTACAAGGGGAATGAAGATGGGGTCATATACGGTCCATACACGAGTCAACAAATGATGGAGTGGACATCCTGTGGTTACTTCGTCGGTGAGAGCTCAGTTGATATCCGGAGGGTGTTGCCGCCGTCTCTGGGGAATAATACAGCAATTATAGGAGGGAAAAAAGGGGACGATGTACACGCAGACGTGGATGACCTTATGGCGGACCTAATGAACGATGATGACGAAGATGCGGAGACGGCAAAGGAGAGTGCAAAGGAGAGTGTTGTAGCTACAAATGCAGAATCATCGTGGCTGCGATCTGACAGAGTTGATTTCAATTTGTATCTTTAACAAATAAACGCTACTGCGACATATATCTTCAGACGATGGTACGTTTCACTTCAGTTGTATGTTTCAATTATTGTTGAAATATGGTAAAATTATTATATGCAATTCAAATTCTCTCTTCTTAGTGCTGCGCTCGCGCCTGATCCCCGCCACACCCATTCACTTTGGTTATCTTTGTCGGTCAAGCATTGTATGATCTATTACTTACCTTCCTCATTCATTGAGTCAGACGTAGATTCCCAATGGTACATCTCAAAGATTTTCCAGTGGAGAAGGGAGTGCAGGCGGAGGAGGGTGTGCAGGCCGAAGATGTGGGAGTGCAGGTGGAGGAGGGAGCGAACTCATAAGGGATGCGCCCATAGTTTCCAACATATCTCGTAAAACCGGGTTGTCCTTCTTTTTGTCAGCGTCTTTTTGTCGTGTCCCTCTTCCACCTTTTGGATTACGAAATATTGCCACCTTCGATTCAATGTCTCGATTACGTCGTAAGAACCCCCTCCACCAGCCCATCCCTACTAGGGGTTTGTTCGGATCTGTAGCCCCCAATCCTCGTCGTAACTTAAATGCAGCAAATACTTCTGCATAACTTGTATCACGGATGAGATTATTCATCAATTCGATTGCCTCGGCAATGTTCAATTGACTATTTGCACTATCGGCAGCAAGTATCAATGCCCGGAGGGTAACTTCGACTGGGAGTAGAGGAGAGGCTTCTCCCGAATGTTTGACTTCAAGATTTCCTGACTTGACACGACTGTTGACGGTCTGTTTCGCAACACTAAAGTCATCCCCTAAGTTGAACTTTAGTCTGGCCTCCGCATTTAGCTCTTGCATTGCACCATTTCTTACCTTGGTGTTCGTTTCCTTGGCCTTTTGTAATAGTCCGGCATACTGGATGACGACCCAATTTGTTGCTATGATATGAGCTTCTTTGTCGGGTGCTCGTGTCCTACGGGTCGTAGATCCTTTGGGATGACCTCGTCTCTTCTTTGGTTGCTGAGTGGAATCGATGGGTGCACCCTCTATCGGGGGGAGGAGGGGAATAGGTCCAAGATCGAGAGAAAGGGCATCATGGGCGTCGTCAGTGGCTGTAGCTAAAGCATCCATGGATGCAGCCAGAGAGCCAGCGGCTACAGGCAATGATTCGTTCGATTTCTTTTGCTTCTTCTTCGCACTGCCACCCTCTCTCTTCTTCGGTCCTCTCTTCTTCGGTACCTCCCCCTTCTCCTCCTTCTTCCTTTTCACCACGGCATTATTATGATCATCACGAGTGATCCGTAAATCGGGATGAGCCTTCGCGACCTCATCAATTTGTCGTCGTATGAAGCCATGCTCGCACTTTCCACCCCCCCGTTCTTTGATATGTGCCAAGTAATCATCCACAAGGCCATTGATAATTGATTCGCGTCTACTTTTATCATCGGGATCGAATTTGCGATACGCTCCTCGAATACTCCGCGAGTCCGTTCCCTTCTGTGCCGCCGCCGGGCTGTTAGACTTATCCGTAACTTTCTGACCGACTAGCTTGGGCATGGCTTAATGCGCAACGACGTTGAACGAATGGCGACTATCCTCTAAGTAGTACGTAAGTACCTCAAGAAGTCGTCCCTCGTCTACAGCATAGTCATAAAGCCATGACCTCGTCATTCATTCTCTTCGTCGTCGTGACGACGACTGTGGTCCTAAATTCTCCAACGTACGTTGTGGCCTTCATATCGCACTCAAATGCTGCATTGCTAGTTTCTCTACCCAATAGTTGTAATCATCGTCCTACGACGGAATCACATACAATGCGTCTTACTCCTCTGGGAGAACGTTGGAATGATGGATTTGATGATTACGACCCATACGATGACGAACACGACCTGAGCGGTAGCAGCGTGACTCGGAATGAAACAGCGAGTAACACGATCGAAGATGAAAGAAAACTCAACAATGGAGAAGAAGCAAAGCCTGGAGCAGGCAATGGTGATGATGATGACGATGATGATGATGATGGTGAATTGTGTGAAATACCATTAGGAATGGAAAGTGGGTGGGCCAAACTTGGACGTTCAATTCTTCCATCGTGGGCAACAGCACCAAACACATGTGCAGATGACGATTTAAAGAGTGGCGATACTGTGATACGGGTCATGGTCGATGAACCCAACGGAGATACCACGACGGTTCCTCGAAATGATAACGACACGAAGGCTGATCAGGTCAATGATGCAGTGCTAGTAAAATACGAGGTTGAGCGTGATGAAGATGAACAAATACTATTAGAATGGGAGGCTGCGAAACAATTATTCCACACACAAACTACAAAGGCTTTACAAGGGAGTGATGATCGTGTGCGGAGTGAAGTACGACGACGACTTCGTGATTCAGCCTCGATTTACCTATTCCGGGGAATGCGAAAGAAGTTATTGGATACTGGTAAACGTATGATTGTGTATGGTAGCAACCAGCTTGTTGGAATGAAGGGTGGTATCGTTGAATCATCGAATGTGACAACCATCAGCGATGTGTTGACGAATAATTCGACTAATTTGACAATGCCGGTTGAAATGATGAATATTGACAAAGATGAATCGAATGATATTTTTGTTGTAGATGACAAGTCTGAATCGGACGTCGTCAACACCGTGACAACAAGTGACGACGATAACATGACAATGAGCGACGATGAGGTAACAACGATCGTCAAACAGGATACACGACGACATCGTAGACGGATATGGAAGGATCCCGTCATAGAAACGCCGATATTCTCTGCATTAGAAAGCAAGGACATTAATGAAACGACATTATGGCGACGAAGAAAGTGGGAACGGCGGAGAAGACGGGCAGTGGTGGCATATGGAGCCGTGAAGAATGCTTTGTTGTTGTTTGTGGTCACATTCCTGGCTGGCAATGTGATGAATCAATTTGTTGATTTCAATGATGACGGCTCGATCGAAGTTCATTTTGGGAAAGTCCTATCTTCATCCACAACTCAAACAATGTCACCAGCTACACAGTCGTCATTGTCCGCTCCCGTGAAGAGTAACTATAGGGGCAGTCTCTTCCGAGCTGTTGTAACACCGAAGAAGCGATATTATGATATGGACGGTGATCGTGCCCAGGCTTTGGGATTGGTTTCTCGTGCAATTAAACGAGTTGGACCCGCTGTCGTGCGATTAGAGTGAGTTATGTGTGTGCGTTTACGCTCTTACTTTTTACTTGGACAAAGTTCATATTCTAATGAAGACTTGATTTGCATGCGTAAAGGACTGAGACACTTGTGGAACAGGATGCAACCATGAAACCGAATAGAGTCGATCAAAAACAGGCTATAAACGACGATTTGACGAATGATGACGAAAGCAGGGGCGATATCTTCGATGGAGTTCCAGGAGCTCCGCTTCCTCCAGTTGACGATCTGAGTCCTAATATAGATTTTGGTCAAGGATCCGGTATAATAATCAACAGTGAGGGATATATCCTCACTAATGCTCATGTAGTCGAGAAAGCAACAAGTGTATTTGTCACCCTCACTGACGGTAGGAGGTTCAAGGCTGAACTCTTGGGAGCAGACGACATCGTGGACGTTGCTATCCTAAAAATTGTTCCAGGCGTGGACGATGAATCAGACGAACACAGACAATTATTGGCCAGTTTACCCGTGGCTGAACTAGGTGATAGTGATTTGATGGAAGTTGGGAATTTCGTCACGGCCATCGGCTCACCTGGCGGACTTGATAATACTTGTACAATCGGCATTATCTCTGGGTTGCAGCGTTGTCCCAGAGTTGTTGGGATTCCGGATAAGTTTGGCGTGCTCGACTACATACAAACTGATGCTAGCATCAATCAAGGTAATTCTGGTGGCCCACTTGTCGACGTTGAGAGTGGAAATATCGTGGGTATCAATACATGTATTCGAGCGAATATGGAAGGCACGAGTTTCGCGATACCTATTAACAAAGTCATGGGATTAGTAGACGATCTGTCCGAGGGGAAGCACATATCTCACGGCTATCTTGGTGTACATTTGTCCACCATGAATCCAACTCTTGCGAGGTATTCGAATAAGCTGCAAACGAGGGGAAATGCAAAAATACCTGTAGCAGAAGGAGTGATGATTGAAAGGGTGTATAAAAATTCACCAGCATCAGCAGGTGGGCTTAAGAAGTATGACTTCATTACCGAAATTGGAGGTCAGCCGGTTGCTAAAGCAGACGATGCTCACGTGGTCATAGATCGAGCCACAATAGGAGAAGAAATAAGCGTGAAGGTAGTACGCAACAATCAAGAGATTACGGTCCAAGTAAAGCCAGAAGACCTTTCGCCGCGACTAAAACAGATGAGAGAGGAGCGATTGAAACAGAGGAAATCAAAATCAAAGGATGGGTAAATGATACAGCTATGAATTACTTCACGCCTTGCGTTTCTTCCCCCCGAGGAATTTCTCAATCTCACCTCCTTTGGCAGCTCCCGACGACACTCTCTTTGCATTCTCAGCAGCGCCTCTGTAACGTGCAACATACGAATCAATCTTAAACTTGCGTTGACATCCTGCATAATTCATATAACGAATCTTTCCAAAAATAGGTCGTTCCTTCCATCCCATGTCATGTATGCCAAGTATTGACCACCCCACGCCGACAAAACCATTCGGATCGTTGCCATCGTACGCGTACCTATCATTGAAGTATTGTGCCGTTGCTAATGCATACGATGGTGAGGCTGTCCATTCAAGTATCTTCTTCGCCCAGTACACTACAGCAAAAAGTGGGAAGGCAATGTGCGAGATGGAATAAGTTCACAAAGTCAAATAGGATTCAAAAAGTTAGTATGGTAACAAATCAACAATACTGTCACTCACTCCTCATAAATCCATGCATCTTGCCCTCACGTACAAGCTGAAGCTGTGCTGCATTCCACAAATCATCGTGGGTCATACCAGCCTCTAATTCCTTCCACGTGTATACATGGTCACGTACATCCGATGCATGCAAATCGAGACTTTCACGTGCCCACCCAGCCGCGGCGTCGATCGAGTCATACGCATCTGGAGTGTAGTAAACAAAATTATCACTCAATTCACGGCGTACCACTCCCTCCTCAATATAGGCCGCTGTGCCATTGGTATGTGCCTTGAGTGCACGTACATTAAGTGCCAAACGTTGGAAGGAGACATGACCAGCATTAATCCAGGGTGATAGATTAGAGCATACATTATTGTAGTTGGGATCGTTCCGTAATGTATCAAAGTTCTTTAATCCATGCTGCTTGGATGTACAAAAGTCATGAAATCGTGTCATGGCCATCTCGTGACCACCTCGCATTCCATCTACACTGCCAATCGACGTGTCGAGATTTAAATACTCTTCAATATCCTCCCATGGAGGTGGACCACGATTTTCATCACTGGCACCCTTGTTATGAATATTACCTTCAAACTCTGGAAATTGTGTGCAGTACCGTGCAAAGACACCATTAATCTTTGGACGGAGTGTCCTTGCACCAACCTCGCGTTTATTACTGGCTATCCATACAGGCACAACATTGTGTGCATCAACTTGATAGAAAGGCACACCGGCACCCTCAAATGAGGGTGCAGCCTGTTTTTCAACCCATGTACGATGATGACGCAATGGCGACATGTCACAAATTACTGCATATGCATCACACATTGCTGGACTAAGACAATAGTCTTGGAATACATCATGTCCGACATCACGTCGTGCATGTAGTACAGTGAATGGCACGCCCTTCTCTTCGAATTCATTTGACACTACTTTCAATCCATCGAGTAAGAATTTGCCATGTCGTGTAGTCGGGGCCATATCCGATGGTTTGGGTGGTGGTGATCCATCCTCGCCCTCGGCCGTGGCAGCCTCGCGATCATCCGGCGGAGGAGGGAGGGCATATACCACGCGTAATGGCAGCCCAATTTTCTTGGCAATGTTTTGTGCAAATAACAATGCCCAATTATCTGCCGTTCGTACGTCGCGTATCATCCAATAGACCACGCAGGGCGTACCACCACTTGCGACTCCAAATGTATTATTTTCGGGCTTGCCGTTGCACCTTGTTTTTGTTTTGGGGGGTATGGGCACACGAGGCGTGAGTAGACGCGTACGCGTGATGTCAAATTCACATCCCTCTACTAAGGAGGCATCTGCGTGGATTATACCAGAAGTATTGGAGTATGGATTGGTAACACCAGACATGGATGAGAGGTGTTGTTGTTGTTGTTGTTGTGGCAGCAATGATGAATAACGAAGAGTGATAATTGAGGGCAGCAGCACGCCAAGTCGACTGTGAGGAATGGCGTTTACAAAGGAAGCGACCGATGAAGATGATGATGATGCGCAAGATAATGGACGGACAGTGAGAGTGAGGAGGAAGACGCTACCACCACGACGAAGTCGATGCATTAATTCTAGTCATTGTTCTTCATTTCGACTCTCCCGCCGGCGGGAACTTGTGTTGAACCTCTTCCCCCCCCCAACTCTTGGTACTGGATACTACTCGGACACTCCTCGGCCTGCCGACAATGGCTCGATACTCTTTACCCAACGCCGTATTGCTGTTCGTCTGCGCTGCCGTCGTCGTCATGTCATCATCTCCCCGATGCTGCATCTCGGCCTTCGTCTCAACGCAATCAACAACGATACGAACATCTGCACTCAACAGTGTCACCGCAGCCACATCCTCCTCATCAACGACGGACTTTAGTCTCGATTCCTACCTCGCCAGCAAACTCGGACCCATCGAATCCGCATTATCCGACAGTGTAAAGTCGAACATTCCACAAACAACGCGTATCTGTGAGGCCATGTCCTATTCGTTAATGGCCGGGGGAAAACGTATACGACCGGTATTATGCATTGCCGCGTGCGAAATGCTAGGCGGTCAACAAGATACGGCCATGCCCACGGCCGTGGCATTAGAAATGATACATACCATGAGTTTAATACATGATGATTTACCCGCCATGGATGATGATGATTTACGCAGGGGGAAACCTACTTGTCACGTAAGTGTAATAATATACCGCCAACAAACCACCACCAATAATTGGGTCTCTTTTGTTTTAGAACACACACACATGACTGAAAGTAGATTATGTCATTCGATATCTCATGCGTGTGATTATTTCTTTGTTTCTTTTTAACATAATACACAACAGGTCGTGTATGGTGAAGATGTGGCCATCCTTGCGGGCGATGCACTCCTATCTACATCCTTTGAACATGTCGCCAGGCACACCAAGGGTGTGTCGGCCGATCGTATATTGGATGTTATTGCACGTCTTGGTAAATCAGTGGGTGCCGAGGGTTTGGCCGGTGGACAAGTCATGGACCTTGAATGTGAAGGCAAACCGGGCACGACGTTGGATGATTTAAAATGGATACATTTACACAAAACTGCCACGTTGCTGCAGGTGGCAGTGGCATCTGGTGCTATATTAGGCGGCGCGACGCCAGAGGAGGTGACGGCATGTGAAAAGTTTGCCATGGACATTGGGCTAGCGTTCCAGGTAGCCGATGACATATTGGATGTTACGGCCAGTTCCGAGGATTTGGGTAAAACTGCCGGGAAGGATGAGGCGACGGATAAGACGACATATGTCAAGTTACTGGGACTTGAGGAGAGTAAGAAGTATGCAAGACAATTAGTCGATGAGGCCAAGGGATGTTTGGCACCGTTTGGTGATCGTGCTGCGCCTTTGTTAGCGATTGCTGATTTCATTGTTGATCGGAAGAATTAAGGAATTTTGTTCGGCGGACGGCTGGGTTTAATAAGAGATGAAGTGTGGAAGCTTAAAGGAGCTAGCATTCGAGCTAAAGAAAAGAAAGGGAAAGTTTGACTATTGTGTTTAGTTAACTTAATATTTTACTAAAATTGGAATGAAAATGACATTGCTCTCATAATGCCATAAAGAGTAATGACTGAAGACAACACAGTTGTTGGACATTCATTCGATGTCGTCTTGTCAATATTCACAAGCAGTTCATGTAATGTTCTTAAAATATATTTCACAATCTTCTTTGTTTGTTTATCATTCAACAGTTTGTGGTACTCTTGGAGCAGACTAACGTAATCTTTACTCGTCTTACATTGTCGATTGAGGTAATGCTGCTCCAAAACACGTCGGATGATTGCTTGGCGTATCAACGGAACAAAGGACATGGATTCGTTGGGAGTGAGTAAATTTGATCCTATCGCAAATGCCAATTTGTAAACATCATTCTCGGGAACAATGCTACTATCAGCTTTATCAGATGAGTGAAACAACAAATTAATGGGTCCAAATCCAATGTTCACACAGTATGTCATTTTTCCAGACACTTGATGATTGGTATTACAATCGATTTCTGTGCATCGCACCATACTCGAACAGCAGTAAACTTTTGCGGTTCCTGAATTTCCAACTGCTGAACGACGTAGCAGCTGCTGTTCTTTCAATAATGGAAACACATATGCATTTTTTCGTGAGTTGGCTAATGCCGATGATTGATTCTGATACCACTGTTGGACGTGTTTTTCGGCAGTTTCCCTTGAAACATCATCTAATGTCGATTCACCTACGCATGTACCAGTGAAACAGTAGGTTAAAATGTCAAGTGTTGCGAAATCTTTGTCTTTCCCAACTACTTCAAATGCGAGTGATACACCTAAGAATCCACTGCCATCAAAGCCTTTACTTGCTCGGGCGCTTGCATTTGCAGTCGAGCGTACGACAGGCCAAAGATTCCTCGGACTGTGACTCAAACCACTGCTTCCATTGGAGGTGTCAGTTATCGTTTCTGATCTACGCCAACTATTACGAGTATATGCAATAGATGCGCAGAGAGTATCTGCATATATCATCGACGTGGATGCGTAAATTGACACTGGCATAAGGTCTACAGTCGGAATGCTTATCTTCATTGTACCACCATCGCCAACGTCGACATCGAAATCACATCCATTATAGCTTGTTGCCGTACCTCCAGACAAAACCTTGATATGCTTGCCATTTTGTTTTTTACGATAGCAAAGTGGTAACATTTCAGTCATTGATTGTGGACGAAGTAAGGGAGAGAGTCCATGTATGCGTGATTGTAAAATATGAATAGATGGAATCCATTCTGTGATACTACTACTACTACTTTGTTTCGAGAGTTGTAATTTTCGGAAAGTGGCCTCGCTCTCGATGACTCCATTCTTATATTGTAAGGCTACGAACTGCATTGGTGAGGAATTTTGGACGAATAGAGGAGGATTGGTAATATACGAGGCGATTCGGGTCACATCCCGAATCTCCTTTGTTGCTTGGTCTAATCGTTTACATATGGAATCGAATTCTTGCCTCGCTTCATTCTTGTTTTGCTTCGCGTTTGCCAAATCAAATTGTTGAAGGAGGGACATCAATGTTGATGGTCGATGTTGTTTCCTTTCCTGAGGAGTATTTTGCTGGTCTAGAAGCGTTTCACCTCTTACTACCGACAAAATAGATGAGTTTGTGCCATGATGACTACTACGACGACGACGACAATGAAGGCTATCCGTCGGCTGGTTTGCAAATTCTCCTTGTGGAATAGGCATCCTCATAAGTGTGGTCGTCCCACTTGGCGAAGTGAGAGTAAATGAAATATATGAACTGATATGATTCCCTGTGTTTACTATTTGTGCGGCCTGAATAGCTCGTGCCATTTTAGTAGGAATCGGTAGACGATACATCTTTTGCTCAACCTCCTGCCTTGATTCGTTTTCATGTTGTTGACTGCGCCTCAGGATACATATACAGTGAAGGAATGTTTGTCCAGTATCATTGACTCCAACGAACGACAGGTTGGTACTTTTGTTTGTTATTACATAACATTCCACGCATGTCAATGATAACCAACGTCCTCCATACGGCTCAATTTTGTAATCAACTGAAAATAATTCGGATGAATCACAATGTCTGTTGTTTGTGTCTTCTTGGAGCAATTCAGTACTTGATGCGAGTGTAATTATTGTGCCCAATGCTCCAACGCAGATTATAGTCGATGATTGACTCGAAGATGCTATTGATGAATCAATAGAAGACAATGATGTTGGGAGTAAATGGATGGAAATTAGTGGTTCATTAGAACTCAGTTGTAGCAAGAGTGTCGCATTGCCAACATCAAGGTCGAACCTTGATGAGCCATTCAATCCTGCTGTTTGATTCGCAGTAGCAACATACGACGCGCGTAATGTCCCATCCTCGAAGCCCATAAGTACCAGTGCATCATCGTTGCTGCGTTCTTGTTGTTCAGTAGCCTGCTCCATCATTGCCGATAGAATGATATTCCATACCAGGGGACCAGACTTTTTCCTAGATACAAAAAGTACACATGTCATGGAAACGTTAACATTCTCAAGACCGGGTATTATTGTCCATGTCTGACCTACCATTTCGCATGAGCTCTCCTCTCTAAAGTCAGCCGATCTGTTATTATTATATGATAGTAGCATAATAATCGGTGGTGATTCGGATGGAAGGTATGTGTTATCATTCAAATTAGTTGCGATTAAATAAATTCGTTCATCAGAACAAATTGTTGTTTTCATGTTTTTGTCATCATCATCATCATCATCATCATCAACTGGACTTTGCTTCCTCTTTCGTGCATTTCTATTAGGAGAACGTCTTGTCGGTGATGATATTTTTGCATTAAAAGATTTATCGTCATTGGTAGAAGTAGATGAAGTATTTGAAAGACTAGTACTGGCAGTAGCAGTAGTGACGGATGGTTCCAACTCCAATCGCACCGTGAGAGTATTCATCATGGACATTAATTGTGATAAAACAGTAGCATACGTACTATTACCAATGTTGAATTGACACTCTTGCATTACTAGTGGTGAATGATAATTACTACTACCACCATCATCGTCTTTGATATTAATTGTGCTATATTGTAGTGTACCAAGTGTATCAATTGCTGCTACTAAAATAGGATGTGGTGATTGTTGTTGTTGTTGTTGTCGTTGCTGCTGCGATGATAAAAACGTATATGTATTCTTGTTTCTGATGGGAATAAGGCATAGTGATAAAAAGGAGGATGATTTGTTGGTCAATGCATGGGAGCACTTCTTGACACCAAGGACTCGACATTTTTGTTGTTGCTGTAATAATGGTTCATCATTCACTTCCAACAAAGACGACGGATCGATATTAGCTACTGCCGACGCTGTTACTGCTATGGAAATTCTACCACCACCACCATTTCCTTCCTCCTTCGCACTAGGATTAGTCGTCGTCGTCGTCGTGGCAGCGGCTACTATGGTTACAAGTTCAAGTGTTGATGACTGATATTGTCCATCATCATTTATATCGATTTCATCGTCTCCATCAATTCCATTTTTTTCATTAATACTACCACTCTTTCTACAACGATAATAGCTCATCGTTGCCACTGCTTGGGATGATTCGCCGCAATTCTTCTTTGTCATTGCCATGAAATTAATGTGCGACGTATAAGTTTCACCATTGTTGTTTCTCATCCTACGTCGGTGTGTAGTGTTGCCATGTTGATGATCATGGTAGTACGAGGAGGAGGACGGTGTTTGCTGCTGCTGCTGCTGCTGCTGCTGCAATGACCACGATGAACGTCGTCGATGACAATTATTCGTAACAACATTCTTCGTCACAAGCGTAGTAGCGGAGGATGAAGAGTTGTTGAGTGTAATGATTGATCGAACACTACCCACGGGTAAATGATGAACAGAGATACTATTTTTCATCTCCATGCCGTTGTTGTTATTGAATGAAACCACTGCCGTCGCTAATCTGCTGTTATTTATTCAGGACAGCGCCAAGTCTGCATGGGGGTGTAGGTCTCACAAAATTAAAAATTACCAACTCAATGGCCAAAGGTTCAAGTAAATTTTACCGTACCGGGATCACTGAGAAGCATCTTTTTCTCTGCTATTTTGCGCGGGACCGATTTCCCACACACTTTGTGTGGTTAGGTGCACCGTCCACAACAACGAAGGGCATCGTCGTTGCCGGATTTTCGTGATGCAGCGTCGTCGAGCATGTATAGGCGGCCACGGGACGGGTGGTGGCGGTACTTGCCCTCCACCTTTAGGTACCACCACACACCGTTACATTTTTCCATACTGCCTTTTCAGCCATATCAGTGCATTAATTGCAATCGAGTCATAAAGTGGTGATTTGGGCACGACCACGGAGTGGAGTAACATATCGGTATGGGAAAGGGACAGTTTTACGCGTCGCTGTGGAAGGCTATTGCACGAGTATTATTATGTCGAGGAGTATATGCAACAGGCGTCTACTGCACCTTTGACGACCTCATTAAGTTTCTAAATAGTGTGATAGGCGATAAGCGAGTGATTGACGTTGATGAGTTGATGTTGACGGC
>Ga0247843_1006341_pt1 | contig 15526 bp, 14 predicted proteins | sample LaCruzMarch2017__FD_192420 | JGI IMG/M metagenome (GOLD analysis project Ga0247843, IMG submission 192420) | Freshwater microbial communities from meromictic Lake La Cruz, Castile-La Mancha, Spain - LaCruzMarch2017_8m | ecosystem: Environmental > Aquatic > Freshwater > Lake | place: Spain... | reverse complement strand
GAGGTGCTAATAATTGTTGAAATGAACTGCCATACAGTGAGTCCCACAGCTATGTATAAAAAATATTGTTTTGGATTTTGAACCTTTAGCAACACGCCATAAACAAAAGAAAGAACTACAACGCTAAGTAAATTAGAAATTCCAAGCCAACTGCTACCTAAGAGGGTGCGCTGAAACCTTGCCTGCGTTCGCAAGCTAGCTGAATACCACCAGGCTCTAAAGGTAGCGATCGGATAAAATAATTCAGGCATGTTTAAGCTGATTGATAGATTGATGATAATAGGACAGCGCCTCATTAATTTCACCAATGTGCACAATATTACCCTTCACAAAAACCAAGCCTTTTGTACAAAAAGAGCGCAGCATTGGTTCGCTATGGGATGCGATAACAAGCGTGCCTGAGCTTGAGAGAAAATGTTTTAGGCGCTTGGCGGCTCGATCAACAAAGGCTCGATCACCGGCCCCAATGCCCTCATCTAAAGCAAGAAGATCGTGATTAAAATAAGTATGCATAGCAAATAACAGCCTTGTTTTCATACCGTCGCTGTAACCCTGGAGGGGTAATTGCAAAAAATCATTTAATTCAGAGAATTCAGCAACATCAGCAAGAAAACTATCAAAGCCCTTAAGTGAATTTGTATGCAATAGGTAATGGGCTTTTGCGGCTTGAAATCCACTGAGCTGGGGCTCCACCACAAAGGATTTATCGATCAATGGCGTGAAAGGCTTAGGTAAATGCCAATGGCCGCCAGTTGGGGTGAGGATTCCAGCCAACACCCTCAAAAAAGTTGATTTTCCAGCGCCATTATGGCCAATCAAAGCCAAGCGATCTCCGTGTTTGATAGTGAGGTTGAGGCCATCCAGCGCCCTTACCCTTACGTTCCGCCCCCTGCGGGCTAACTGACCACCGGTTAACCCGGAGAGCAAACTGCGCTTGAGGGTGCGCAAGGAGCTTGTGTGAATCGGTATTTCCAACACCGCGTTCTGGAATAAGGCAACGGGCTCTGCCAAATAGTCTGCCTCTAAGCACAAAACATTGACTTTACAGTTTAGGGCTTATCAGGGCTGCAAGCAAACGCAAACGATCAATGAAAAAGGCAAACCAAGCAAGTTTTGATCCAGAAGCACATCCTTGATGACGACGCCAGTCGACACTTGGAGCCTGCAACGCTTCCACAGTGCAGTGGGGCGAAACAAGGGCCCGCAGCATGAGTTGATGGTCGTAATAGGGTGATAAAGGCAAAGGAGCTGGCCAACCAAGCCTTTGAATCATGGCCCTGTTATAAAAGCAACAGCAGCCAGGCACTGGATTTAACAGCAAAGTGCGCAACCAACGCAGTGGGGAAGGCATTTCTAACAGCGGCTTCATTGTGAAGCGTTGCTTAGTATCAACAAGCTTCTCCAGATTGGCGTTGCATAGTTGTGGATTGCCAGCCAAAAGCAGGGGACGGTTTTGGCGATAAATATCTCTCAATTGCGGTTGCAAGCCCTGCCAGCGTAATGGTTGCCAGCGATCATCCTGATCAACAGGTGCAAACCAAATCCCCCTGGCCATTTTCTGCAAGAAATAGAAATGAGCATTTACCCCATAGGGGCGAGAATGCTCCACTATTTGCCATCTGGCCCCGTTTTGCCATCTGGCCAACCAGGAACGCAGCTGAACTTTTGGTGTGGAAGGTAGAGGATTTATGCCAACAATAATTTCAAGATCCGGTTGGTTAAGGGGTAGGGATTCAAGTAATTCTTCTAAATAATCAAGCCGAGGTTGATGCAATGGAAGTATTAGTGAAAGCAGTGGTGGAAAATCCATCAACTCCATAATCTGAAACCCCAGCGGCGGAAATAGATAAACGCACTCCAGAAATTCACAAGCGTGAGCCAAAGGCTGCGGTGGCTGCCCCTGCCCCAGCCATGGGTTACTGCTGCTATGGGAAGGTGAAGGCATCTGCCAAGGGGCCTTAGCCGCCTCGTTAGATCTGCATCTTCTAAATAAAGAAAATAAGCTGGATCAAAACCACCTACCGACGCATAGGCGTTTGAGCGCACAAACAAACAACATCCACTGAGATAGGGAACTTCATAGATGGTATGCAAATTTTGATCATCCATGGTGAAACGGGCATCGAGCCGGCGCAACCAGGCGGGTTTGAACCATTGGGGTACAAAACGGCGGCTGCAGAGCGCAATAAATGATGGATCGCGTTTAGTTAAACGTTCCACTTGCCCCGAGGGACTGAGGATCTGGGGAACGGCTGCAACCACATCCTGCTGGGATATAAGCCAACCCAGCAGAGTTTCAAAGCTGCCTGGCTGCCAATACAGATCGGTGTTGAGCACCGCAACCCAGGGGGCTGGTTGGGGCAGGGCCTCAAATAAACGGTTGGCAGCCTTGCCGTAGCCAAGGTTTTCGCTGTTGTGCTGCACAATCAGGGCGCCCGCCAGCAGGGGCTCCAACCCCTCGGGGAGCTGAGGCTGCACGGCATTGAGGGCCAGGCTGTAGCGGATGCCCGGGGCCAGGGCCGCCAGACAAGCGCCCATGGCCTGCAACTCAGCGGCGCAGGGGCGATAAACAATTATCAATAGATCTAGCTGGGCAGAGCCTAAACCAGATGGTAATGAATCAGCTTTAACGAAGTAACTCAAAACAACTACTCAACGGTTGCCGTAGTTGGGTAACGACTCCTGGGAAATGCCAAAACCGCGATACATCAAACCCTTACGGAAAGCAATCCGTGGTCGGAATAAATAACTCACTAAAGTGCCCTGGGCTAGGTAAGTATTAAGAATTTCTTCTCTGAGTGCAGTGGCTTCAGGGGAATCATCACAATTATTGGAAAAATGAAATTCAAGAAACTGTTTAATCTGGGAGAGGGTAAAAGTGTTATGCCTGCAGATATCTTTTTTTAAAAAAGGCGATCCCAACAAAACACAAAACATCAAGGCGCAAGAATGGCTTGTATTTGTGCTTTCAAGAATCCCCATAAGAGCCATCAATTGATCCCAATACACGTAACTAGTTGTATATCGGCCCCCCGATCGAGGCAGTAAGCGACGATCCTCATTGGCTACAATTGCTTCAGCCAAATGACTGCGCAATCCATCAACTATCGAACCACAACATTTAGGGATCAGAAGACGTGAGATTCCAAGCCAATTTTCATCTTCAAAGGCCTTGGCTGCATATTCGTAAAGCTTCGATGGAGAATAAAGAACTTTTCTAGAGAAGTGATTAAGAACCTTAAGAGACCAGCGTACTTCGCCCTTATTGATTGCATGATAGCGATGGCTGAGCGGCAGATAATCTTGCCAGAACTTAACAAACCTAACGTTATTGAATACATTAGGGCGCACAGCCACGAAGAAACTTTGCAGATGCTGCCATAATTGAAGATTCTCATTAAGAGCTAACACTGATTCACTCATAAAGCAAAGTTCTTGATCTAATGTATTAGCAAAAGCTGATCCAAATTGATCGCCAATAAAGTGAACACTGTCATTGCAAAACAACAACCATTCATTGTTTTTTAGCCAGCCATTTTTGCGCAAGTTAAGGAAACCATCCTTAAAAGCACCCCAATCTTGCCCCAGATTGGGGCGCTCGAGCACAGCCGCACAAAGGGGTTCTAACTTCTCCACGCATGATGCCGAAAGGGGACCGTTGTGCACATAAAGAGTGTGAAAACCAGCTGCTTTGAGCGAACGTAGGTAAGACAGATTTGACAAACTCATCTGGGATCCATGGAAAGCAGCAAAAATTGCTACTCTTCGCAAACCAGCAGGCGGTTTTGGCCATGAACCGGCCCTGCGATGCAGCCGGTTGAACCAGAGCTTTCCAGTGAGAAAAAATGAAAGAAATTCAAGCCAGGCTGAAAAGTAATACTCAACACGTAGATACGGAGCAAGTAGCGAACCAAAAAATTGATACATTCCGCTTTTAAGGTCTGTTTATACGTTTGTAATAATAGATGATGCTACTTGCCCTGAAACCAAGGGTAACAACCAAGCAATTACCTGCTCTGGCAATACTGAAGCCATACAGCCGTGGCCTTCGACCACACAGCCATCATTACGGAAGCGGAGCTCAGTGCAGCCAGCACAGCTGTGGGGACTGATGGTGCGGCAGGCATTGGCGGAGCGGGGCATCCATAGCCTAATCGGGCTGGCACCAACTCCATCAACATCATTGCCAACGATCGCCAGGGTGGGAGTACCCATGGCAGCGGCAATGTGCAGCGGTCCTGCGTCTACGGTAATCACTGCCTGAGTAGCCTTGCAAGCCCCAGCGAGTTGAATAAGGCTGGTTTTACCCCTTAAATCAATTAAAAAACCATCGGCCAATAACATGCTTTCAAGATTTGAGGAATTGTATTGCTCCTGCTGAACCGCTGGCGCGCTTCCTACTAAGCCCACAGATAGGTTCTGAGCCTCGCACCAGGCAAGAAGAGCACTCCAATGGTTTAAAGGCCACAGCTTTGCTGCCCTAGTAGTAGTTACGTGAATCAAAATATCGGGTACAGCAAAAGGTGGCACTTCATGAGGAAGTTGTATATCTGTAACAGTTTCCTCTAAAAAAGCTAAACGACAGATCAATTCAGCAATGTAGTTAGATGGGAAAAGCCCTCCATAACGTTCCAAGAAAACAGGAGAGTCCCAATCAGGATCATTCAAAAATTTCTGAAATGGATGGTCCCCCCAAGAAACAGATTTGCGGCATGTGGCATTTAAGGCAGCACCAGCAACCCAAGTAGGTCGAAGCCAGCTAGCTAACACTTGTGTAAGGGGGTTGAAACCATCACAATTAATCAGGAGATCTATCGATCCAGCATCAGCCAAACGGTCAGAGGCGAATTGGGCCAATAATTGGAAAATGTTTGAATCTGCCTTATCCCAGGAGCATCGCCATGCCAACTGTGGTAATGCCTTCTCGAAATCAGCAGTGAGCTCACTGCCCCAAAAGTCGATAACAGCATAAGGATATCGAAGTTTGAGTGCTGTTAATAAAGGAATAGTTACAACAAAGTTACCTACCTTATTTGAGCCAAGCACGGCGATATGCGGCTTACTACCCAGATCACAGCCGTTGTAGCGCTGAAGTACGGAAGGCATTTCACTGAGAATGGCTCCTGCAGACTTTAAGCTTATGAAATGCGCCTGCTGCTTCTAACCAACCTCTATCCACCCCAAAACCTAGGTGGGTTTGGACTTTGCCTGGAAAGACTCTGCAGAGGACTGGAAGCACTAGGGTATGAAGCTTTGGTGGTATGCAGCGACGCCGCCTACCTAGGTCCCATTGGACTAAACCCAAAAATATGCAGAATTTTAGAACTGCTAGGAAGCTATGATGGCGGTATTAGCAAGTTAACGGATTGGAGAGAGGAGAAACGCCGAAATAAGAAAAATCAAAAAACTCTAAAACGGATTATTAAATGCTACGAGCCCAATGCTTGCTTAATAGGTAATCTAGATCTATTAGGGATAGAACTAATGGATGTTGTTTTAGGATCTAATATCCCAACAATTCAACATGTTGGCTTTATGGGTGCACCAATGCCACTGGGGTCAAATCAGTTAAAACACCCGGCCTACCGCATGGCATTTGCATCCAACGAGGTAAAAATATTGCTTCGTAAACAGGGTTTTAATGTAGAAGGATATCCGGTTGCTTACCCACCACTAACGAGCGACGTAGCACCTCGCCCGAGTGATTGCAATTCAAAACAACTAAGGGTTTGCTACAGCGGATTATTGATGCAATCTAAAGGTGTGCACATATTGCTTGAAGCGATGGCAAGGCTAAATCAAGTTGGTGTATACATTGAGCTATCTATTGCCGGTAAAGCATTTTCTCCAAATTACGAGGATGAACTAAGAGATTATGCTGAAAAAGTAGGCATATCTAAACAGATAACTTGGTACGGATTCATGGAGGGAGATCAATTGCAGAATTTTTATCAAGCACAAGAGGTATTAGTATTTCCATCATTGCATCCAGAATCTTTTGGAATGGTGGTAGCAGAAGCCATGGCAACAGGTGTGGTGCCCATAAGCTCTGGGGTTGGTGGCGCAATTGAAGTTATTACCCATGGACGAAATGGGATTTTAATACCGCCTGATAACAGTGAGGAATTAGCAAAACAATTAGTCTGGTGCGTTAACAATAAAGCATCGCTCAAAACAATGGCTAAAAGGGCAACAAAAGACAGCATTAAGTTGTATGCACCAAAAAGGTCTGCCACTGTGCTACACAAATGTTTTAAACAAATATCAAGAGACCTATATGCATAGAAAATTATGGTTTTTATATGGGAGCGACCAGGAACTTGCAGTTGAACAACTAGACAGCTTAATAGAACTAAATGAAGGAGATATAGAAACACAATTTAAGCTAATAAGCTTGCTTACATATCTAGGCGCCTACGATAAATGCGAGAAATGGCTAGATAAGTACAACGGGGAAAAACACGTAATCGGTCAGCAATCAAGATACAGAATATATAGAGCAAGAAAAGAGCGCAATCCCTGGAGAGGGTTGATTGACGCAGACACACGAGAAAATGTAGACAAGCTGGTTGAAATCTACATGCACGCCAACAAGCCAATAATAGTAGATTTAGTTGGGGGCATAGGAGACCAGCTTGAAAATGCGGCCTTGCTATTAGCTAGCCTAAAACAAATGCCGCAATCAAATATGATTAAAATGAGACCAAATGGGCAAAATTCTCTAGTAGTAAGAAAACTTTTAGAACAAGTAGACACAATACAATTAGCAAATAACGATGGGAATATGGAAAGCTTGAGAGTATCAGTACCCTGGTTTCGAAATTGGCTAGGTGAAAATAATTTAGAGAAACTACCAATCCAATTGTTTCAAGATAGATTACCCAAATTAGGAGAAAAAATTCAACTACTAGCCTGTTGGCGTTGCAAAATAGATGCCAATAATACGCTCTCATCATTCAGCAGATCAATACCATTTAGAAAAATTCAAATACTTTATGAGATGATCGAAATAATTCAACAAAATAGGCAAATTAACGTAATAGACATTAGCGAATACAGCGAACTGGAAAAGTTAATACTGCTAAAAGCACACCCCTGGCTAGTACTAGCAAGGCAAAATATTAAATGCCTAGATGATACTAGATATATAATGCAAGAATGTAATTACATTGCCAGTGTAGACACATCTTTAGTACATCTTGCCGTTGCCTGCGGCAGAGAAGTTCAGCTACTTCTAAATAAAATTCCAGACGAAAGATGGTTAGAATTACTCACCAAACCAGGAAACTACCAAAAACATATTAAAATCTATCAGCAGGAAAAATTTCACAACTGGGAGGCGCCAATAAACAACCTACTTAATCAAATGAATTCATAATTTTAGACCATACATTTAAGCATTGCTGGCGTTCATTATCCAAACTGTAGCGTTTGCGAAGGTTTAATGCATAATTAATTAGTTTATTAGTTACAAGACCAGGATTTAATTCAAACTCCATAAGTGCCGATTCCAAACCATTCAAGAATCCAAGCAAATCACCAAACTCAACCTGGTGCAATGCCTCACTGCAAAAATCCCTACCCGCCAAACCATGATAACCAACAACAATGCAGCCACTGGCAATTGCCTCTGCAAGGGGCAATCCAAAACCTTCAGGATGGCCAGAACTAAGAAAAACAAGAGCCTCTCTTAACTCAGCGGCTAAATCGCTATGGCTTAAACGAGGTAATTCGCGAAATTCATAGCGTTGTAAAAAACTGCGCTGACTGGCCATTAATTGCACACTTCTAGGATGCTGAACATGCTTACGTGACAGATACACAATTCTACGCAGTTTACGTTCTGGCGGATAAAAGAGATCTCCATCAATTCCATTTAAGATAGAAAAAACACGACTTGCATCAATACCACAACCTTCAACTAAAAATCGACGATTATCATCAGAAACGGTAACAACGAACCGAGTGTCAGGATGGTGGTAAAGATTTAAAGTATCTGTGTTAATATTACCATCTAGCCCGAATGTATAGTAAGCATTCTGGTTAAAAATAATCTTAGGAATGCCATTTAAATATGTGGGCACATTAGAGAGCCAAGTTTCAGGCAGTACAATGCAATCAGTATCTGGATTGGGGGGAAGCTCAAGAAAAGATTGAAGGTCAATAACAGGGGCTTCACTTGAAAACCAATCAGCCCTGAAATTGGCTTTTTCATGCAATACAGCAGCCTGATAACCAGCCTGAAATAATAATTCCACTTGGCGATAAATTTGTTTTACACCACCAATGGTGCTATTAGTATCAGGATAACAAACAAAGAAAAGTCTTTTGGAATCACTCACGGCTTCATAACCCCAAACTTAACAAGGGACGATAAAACCACCATACACTTTTCTGCATTAATTCCCATATCAATTAAATGCTGATAAGTAAGACAATCATGATTCTGAATAAATTCAAGCAATTCATCAAATTTGGGCCCGCACAAGGAACCAAAAAAGGCTTGCTGAGTTGTTTGTCTTAGAAGATTCACTGGTGTAGCGTTCGCTGGGCGATGGAGAATCTTATGATCAAATGTATTACTGGCATAACCTGAAAACAATTTAGCTGTGGGTACCGCGTGAGACGAACGTATCTGTGGATTTAGAGAATTAAGTCTCAAAACTGCAAGCTCATCCCAAAGGGAACGATATTGAGCAGCAACAACATTCCAACAAAATAATTCCTGCCATCGAAGACGACCATTAGCACCCCAAGCAGAGCGCAAATCAGGCTGCCGATAAAGAGTTAGCAACGCATGAACAAAAGCATCTTCATCCACAACAACTTCCAAGCTGCGCAAACCAACATAATTGTCGTAATTTAAAAAACCGAGCAGATATGACCTATCGGTGGAATCTAGTTGCTGACTAGAGCCCTTAACCATAGAGGTGGGAATGAGAATACCAGTATGATCATTAATAACAAGATCACGATAACCATTCCAATCACTAACCACAACGGGCAACTCGGCTGCCATAGCCTCAATAACAGATAATCCAAAAGTTTCTTGCAAATTATCGGCAGGGGAAACAAAAACATCAGCAGCAGCAAACGCCTGAGATTTTTGATCTTCAGAAGCTGGATTTAAACCCCCCAAACAAATACGAGGTATATTAGGAAAAGAATTCTGTAATTGAGTGAATGCATCTGCAACGGATTGATTAAAAATGTGACCACACTCAAGAAGAAAGGCATTGGGAGCATTCTGAATCAAACGAGCCATCGCGCGATACAATAAAAGGGGATGGGCTTTACTGTGAAAGCTCAAACGTCCCACAAAAAGAATTACATAAGCCTCCTGGGGTATCCCGAGAAGGTGGCGCGCATGGGAACGCAACTCTTGCCTACTTAAGTTAGTGCTAGGTAAACTATCGGCAACTGCAAGGGGGATCAAGGGTAAGCAGGGTCCTTGGGGCTGGGGCAAGGAACAACCAAAGCGCCTTTGAAGAGCCTCATGATGATGGTCAATTGCAAGCTGAACAACCTCTCGCCCTGCTCTCGAAGTACATATAAGTGCATCCCAGGGCTCCAGAGGTGCAGTAAGCAAACTAACCAAACTGTCATAAACAGATTGAGAACTAAGCGTGTGAATTAAACCTGTAAGCGAAAATGCATTTGAGGGATGCCCAGATCGCAGAAGCACCCACTTGGCTAAGCCAGGATCTGGCACATGAAGAGCACCCGTAGTAATTAGGGCATCATCAGGAATACCAAATCGAAAAAGCAATTGGCTTTCAGCTGGCAGGAGAGGCGCCAATATATTTTTTAGCAATGTTCGCTCAGCCACACTTGTAATCAACAAGGTGAGCTGCTCTCCTGCCCTGAGCTGTTGAGCAATACCTTCTGCAAAAGAGCGGCCAGCCACGCGCCTGCCCAATAATTGGTGCTGGGCAGTGTCAAAGGCATCAGCTGGTAGCAGAAGAGCCGCAGGAAAATTTCTAGGCATAAAAATCACGCCTGTATGCGAGCCAACAGAGCAAGCTGAGCAAGGCCGCAAAAACCAATGGTGTGGCCGATAGAAAAACGATCCACCCGTCGGCCACCAAAGACAGGAGCGCCATCATCCCCACCCAGAAGGCAAGCAAAAGTATCGGAACCGTAAATGAACTGATCCGAACTCTCACCCAAAAACGCCGGAGCCCCCGGATCATCGCAAAGCCGCAGAGTTCCACCCAAGTTAAGCAAAGCACCTAACTAAGGAGTGGCGAAGCAAGAGCCTATGATCCGATATGCTCTGGAACGGGATTGAACCATTGAAACTACAACTGGCAATAACCCATTACTACAACGCAGCGGGCGGGGGTAAGCATGGATCGTTGAGTCCAAATCCGGGCCCTAGAATTCAAGCGCTGAGAGAGGTGGTATTGCAATTACACCGATTATTTGGAAACAGCGCAGGTAGCCTAAACCATATGCATCAAAGATTAGATAAAGTAAATGATGGCGGAGCGGAACTACAAATTTTTATTTGCATTAAAGGTGATAACCATTTATTGGAAGAGCTATCAGATCTTGAAAATAATGGAGCATTCACAAGAATAAACAGCGAGCCCATATCTGCAAAACATTTGGGGTTTTGCTGCCATAAAGTACTGAAAAAAAATTATCTGAACTATGATTATAGCTGCTACCTAGAAGACGATATTTTAATCAATGATGCGGACTTTTTCAGCAAGCTGGAATTTTTTAACAATAGCTTTGGAAACAACTATCTCCTGCAACCAAACAGGATAGAAACAAGTGAAGACTTACGGCATCTGAACCGCTTTTATATAGACGGAGACTTTAACCCTAAAGCTAGTGAAGCTTATAGAAAAAGCATGCATGAGAAACTTAGCTTAGTGCATCTTGGTAAAACAATTAGCTTTAATCAGCCACTGAACACCCACTCCGGCTGCTTTTTCTTAAATAAAAATCAAGCCGATATATATTTCAATGGACCTTTTTGCGATGAAATAGATGATAGCTTTCACGGCCCGCTGGAAAGTGCAGCAACACTAAATGTAATGAAGCAATTTCAGATAATGAAACCGTCACTACAGAACGGGAAATTCCTATCAGTTGAGCATGCTGGCCGAAATTTTATGGGATTAATTACATCAATCTCAACACAATAAGTTATGGCCAAAGATCAAATTCTCATTGATTGGCCTCTAACACCCTACACGGGCTGGGGTAGTTATGGTATTCAACTTGCCCAAGCCTTAATTGCCAGAAATCAAATTCGTGTGGTGGTATCTTGCAAAGCGGATCGGAGTCCCCACTGTGATCCCATTTGGCTGTTACAACTTGATGCAATAGAAGAATTTAGCAAACAACTAATAAATCGAATCAAAGAAGAACCAAATAGTGTATTAAAAACAAATTCAAAAATTGCGATGGGGCCAATTGGCAATTTAATACCACCATTAAGAATCTATGCAGAGCATCAGGTTGGGGTGGCATTTTTTGAAAGAAGCTCAGTAAGTGAAGAATTTAAACAAGGCTTAGGTAAATACTCATTAGTTATTACGGGTTCTAATTGGAACCAAAAGATATTAACAGAAAATGGCATCAATCATGCGGAAATGATACATCAGGGCGTAGATAGAAGCAGATTCAACTCCATACCAATTCCAAGATTATTAAATCGACCATTCGTGATATTTGCAGGCGGCAAACTAGAGGCTCGCAAAGGTCAAGATATTATTATCGAAGCATTTAAAAGATTCAATAAATATTGCCCAAATGCTATCTTAATTGCTTGCTGGGGCAACATTGGAAACGTGGGGTTAAAAACAATTTCAGCAAGCACGTATGTAACGGAGTCTCCGAAAAATGGGGATGCGAAAAGCTTGTTTAAATGGCTGATTAAAAATGATATTGCACAAAATAATTTAATGGTTCCTGAAATAATGGCAAATTCGCATCTTCCAAACATAATAAAACAGGCAGATGTTGCTGTTTTCACCAGCCGCTGCGAAGGGGGAACCAATTTAATGGCAATGGAAACACTTGCCTGCGGGATACCAACCTTAGTATCTGCAAATACTGGCCACTTAGATCTTATTGAGATGGGGATGGCTCACCTCATAGCAGTGGGAAGTGAAGGAATTGGGAAAGTACCTGCTTCAATCACTGCCGACTATGGAGGGGATGAAGAAGCTCAATGGGGCGAAACTAATCCCGATGAACTTGTTGAATCCTGGTTACGATTATGGAAAGAAAAGGATGTATGGAGAGAAAAAGGAATTATTGGCGAAAAAAGTATGAATGCAATGAGCTGGCAAAATAGCATGAATAAACTTCTTGAATTGCTTAAGAGAAGAGAGTTGTGCAATCCTTAGCAATCTACAGTGTATAAACTTTCCGAGCATTCCAAAGATCAACATAGCTATTAGTTCCCTGCACACCAAACGCACTTAGATCACCTGGTCCTGGATGATGGGAATGCCAAGCGGATTTATGACGGGCAATAATACTGCCATCAGGGGCAACAAATGACTTGTTCTTATTTGGATGAAAGGGTGTGAGAGGCATAAAATGACCAAACAGCTGATTATGTTTAGGAGCATGCATAGCTACAGCTCGACCAAATAGTGTGGGTCCTGTGGGACATAGAGAACTAATCCCATAGTTTTGTTCATGACAATTTCTTAAAACCATCTCAATTGCATCTGAGAGAATTGCAGAGCCAGCAGCTGCATAAAAAAAGGCATTCATGCAATCGTGGCCGGCACGATATGGGGATGGCAAGCCATCACCATAATCATAAAAATAGATGAACTCTATAGAGCTTTCAAATGCAATTCCAGAAGTAAACTTAAGCGTGATATCTGCATACCAACCGCCAAAGTGATATACAAGGCAATACCTGGCTAGATCGGCCTTATAGGCCAGGGGAATCAACCGGTCATAGGCTGTGAGAACCTCTTTACCGCAGTTATCAGCAAGGCATTCCCTTAGGCTGAGGCGATTAAATAACTGATGGGAGTGGCCAGGGAAATATTGCTGAGCCGTTGAACTAATCTTTTGCAAGAGCGGCGGCAGCTCAAGACTAGTTTCCGAAAGAAAAATCTGAAAAAAGTTTATAGGTATTTTAGGCAAAGTAGTCAAATTCATCCATTAATACCTAAGGCTGCCAGCGGGCGTGCAGCCAACACTGCTCGGGATAATCGCGCTCCCAACCACAAGCAGCCCAACTGGGGAAAATAAAATGTGCTAGTAGCGGGTTAAAGCGCAGGGCGGGATCCTGTGAAATCACATTGATGATTTGAAAACCCGTTTGCCGTAACAACTGCTCCAACTCCACCTGATTACTATTACCAGTGGCGGAGCGATCTGTTTCCAAAATCAGATCAACACAGTTGATCTGATCGCTGCATAACAGATGCTTTTGCACGGCGCCAAGAACCTCGGCCTCTGAACCATCCACATCAACTATCACCAAGCCCTGGCCGCTAATACCCTCCATCGCTAAGGCGATCGCAGTAGAAGAAGTAAACCCTACGCGATCATAGAGTTTATTTAAATCAGTTAACTCTTTGAGACAGCGACGTGCACGAGTATCAATATCTACACCAATTGAACGCATCTGAGGCTTACGGTAAGCCATGCCAGCCACGTAGTAACCTTCGGCGCAGCCCACATCAATGAAGAAATTGAGCTCTGGAAGCAACTCCTCCAGAAGAGGGCTGAGCTCCGCCTCGTAGGTACCCAAAAGCTTTGGCATTAAGAGTGAATGCAGGGCAATGGGCAAATAGCGCATCCCTTTGAAAGGTCCAGCCAGGATGCAGCCTTTCCCATGGTGCCAGATCTGTTGGACGGTGCGGTTTTGAACTACGGCAGCTGCCTGGCAAAGCACAACTGCCTCATTACCAGATTGCTTAATTCCCAGATCCAGCAAACGACGCTCAGATGCCTCTAAATTATGGGTAAAGAATTGATCAGCAAAGTTGATCAAACTATCGGGCTGCTTACACCAAGGCAAAGCAAACTGTTCATCCAAGGCGCCATGAGAAGTCATTAACCAGTAATCTGTATGATACGTTGATGTAAATCAACAATTAGGATATAAGCTGACGCAACTTCATTAAGATCAGAATCCTTTTCTGCAGAAGCAACAATGTCGGCTTGTATTGCAAAAGCTTTGCGCAACCAGAAAAGCTGATTGTTACTAGTTTTTTGATGAAATTCTTCTAAGTTTGGCCAAGTGAGTTCTGATAGTTCAGCAAAGATATCAGCAATTTGGATGGCAACATCTAATGATGGGCTAACTTGAAAAAGCTTCACCTGAGCATCTACCGCACGGAGCAAGAATGAAATATAGTTATTTCTAGCAATAGCGGTGATTTGATCCGTATAAATTGCTGGAAAATCATAAAGGCTATCTGCTAATTGTAAGCAAATAGTAGTTTCCTTTTGGAAATTTGAGCTGGCGGCCGCCTGATCAGCCAATTGCAGGTGACTATTGATAAGTTTATCCAACGATTGAAGCAAGGTGGTCTCGCTGGTGTGTTGCGGGTTATTAAATTGCGGATTGTTCGCACCTAAATACTTTGAGATAAAAGCATCAACAAGAAGATCTTGATCAATAATATATTGTAAATTTATTAGCTCCTCTAGGGGCAAATGCTGCCAATTGCCATGCAATACAGCGTTGGCAGGTAGATTTTCAAGCCAATCATTTTGCTGATCAGATCCTTTAAATAAGGCAACCTGATGGATGCCAGAATCTAAAAATAATTTTAAGTGGCTTGGCATGGCAATGGATGATATACTTCTTTGAAATCATAGCGTATGCCCATAAGATCGCAATGCTTGAATGCATTTAAGGTTGGATTAGCGGCTATTTTTAAGGCCTTCTGTACCTTTGGTAAACACATCCGTAAATAAACTGATAACAGGCCGCTGCCTCACTGTGATTAATGCTGAAACTTGCATGCCCGGGTACAGCTTCGAGAGTAAAGAGGTTTTTGTTGGATTGGCGCCAAGAGTTACCTGAAGCGGATATGTATTTGCTCTTTGTTGGTCAGCCTGACTTTGGTTATCAAGTGCATCAGCACCAATACGCGTTACTTTCGCATCCAAATAACCATATTCGCCGGCAGGAAAAGAAGATATTGAAAGCTTAGCCAATTGGCCTTCTCGCACAAAACCAAGATCAGAATTAGCAAGGAATACCCTTGCGCGTAGGGCGCCTTCGGGGACAATACGCATTAATTCAGTTCCAGAACCAATAACGGAACCAGGCCTTAGGCCTAGATTAAATACGCGGCCGGCGCCAGTTGATTTTAGGATCAGATTAGTGCGAGATTCCTGTTGGCCAACTCTCTCGGCCTCTAAATTAAGGATTTGCCTATCATTACCACTTACTTGCCTACCAGCTTCAGATATCAATATATTAATTTGTTCCTTTGTTTGAGATACCTGGGAACGAATCTGTTGCACTTCATCCCTTGCCTGAAGATAAGAATACTTAGCATAACCTCCGTTAGTATAAATC
>Ga0247843_1006339_pt1 | contig 15531 bp, 4 predicted proteins | sample LaCruzMarch2017__FD_192420 | JGI IMG/M metagenome (GOLD analysis project Ga0247843, IMG submission 192420) | Freshwater microbial communities from meromictic Lake La Cruz, Castile-La Mancha, Spain - LaCruzMarch2017_8m | ecosystem: Environmental > Aquatic > Freshwater > Lake | place: Spain... | reverse complement strand
AGAATGCCTTGGCTGTTGCCGGGGTGGATGGAGCCGTTGCCGCCGAGGATTCCCACCAAACCCGATCCGGAGAGCGAGGCGCCGGAGGCCACATCCACCGCGCTGTTGGCGAGGGAACCGTTGACGCTGAGTTCGCCGGCGGCCACGGAGGTGGGGCCCGAGAGGGAATTGATGCCGGTGAGGGTGAGCGTGCCCGCGCCGAGTTTTGTGAGCGAGCCGTTGCCGCTGATCGCGCCGGAAAAAATGAGGTCGTTCGAGCGATTGAAGACGAGGGCGGCTTCGTTCGAGATGTCGCCGATGAGGAAGCCGGTGGTGCCGCCGTTGCCGATTTGGAGCGTGCCGCTGGTGATGGTGGTTCCGCCGGTGTGGGTGTTTTCGGCGGTGAAGGTGGTGGTGCCGGTGCCGAGTTGGTGCAGGGCGAGGTTGCCGGTGAGGGCGGGGGCGAAAACCAAATTGCCGCTGTGGTGGAAATTCACGGTGGCGTTGCCCTCGCCGCCGGCGACATTCGCCACCGAGAGGGTTCCCGCAGTGGTGCCGGTGCCGATGTTGAGTGTGCCAACCGAGCCGACTTGGCGGGCGAGATCGAGCGTGCCGTTGCCGTTGCCCACGGAGACGGTGCCGCCGGTGAGGTTGAGGGTGCCGATCCCGAATTCGCCGACGGAGAGATAGGCGGCGTTGTTCCATGTGCCACCGGTGACGGTGGCGGTGCCGGTGCTGTTTTCAAACAGGGCGATGAGGCTACCTGCGGCTTCGATGGTGCCGCCGGAGAGATAGAGGGTTCCGTTGCCGCCGGTGCCGATCTGGAGTTCCTGCGTGGCGAGGCTGCCGGCGGTGACCGCCAGTTCGCCGGACAAAATGGTGGTGTTGCCGGTGAGCGCGGTGGCGCCCGAGAGGATCAGCGACCGGCCGCCTGTTTTGGTGAGCGAGGCCTCTCCGGAGATGTTGCCAATGACAACGAGGTTGGCGGTGTTGGAGGCGAAGGTTTGGTCTTGGGAGAATGCGAGGTTGAGGGCGATCGTTTGGGAGTGTTGCGAATTGTTTGTGATGCCGCCGGATCCAAGGGTGAGGTTGCCGCCGTCGAGCGTGTAGGCACCGGTGGTGTTGGTGGTGAATACGAGACTGCGAATGGATGCGAGTGCGTCATTGGTGCTGATGCCGCCGGGGCCTGCGAACTGGATGGGAGCGCCTTCGACCGGGCGGGCGTTATCGAGCCAATCGGTTTGAACCGACCATGAGCCGTTGCCGCCGGACCACACGAAGAGGGTGCGGTAGTTGAGCGCGAGGGAGGTGGAATTTGCGGAGACGGAGAAGGTGCCGGTGGAGCCGTTGAACCCGCTGGCGAGGATTTGGAATTTGTCCGGGGCGAACCCGGTGATGTTTCCGGAGAATTGGGCGACTTGCCATTTGTAGCTCTCGGCCGTGGGGTCGAAGCCGCTGCCTTCGAACGCGGTGGCATCGATCACAAACTGGTCGCCGGAGGTGGCGTTGACCGTGAGGGAGCCGGTGGAAGAGAGGAAGTCCCAATCCGAACCGCCTGTGCCGTTCACGGATGCAATCTGCAATTCATAAATCCCGCCGCTGTTCCAGACCGTGTTGCCGATCCGGATTGTGGATATTCCATTGTCGGTGCCCGGTGAAATCCTGCCGCCGGAGTGGATGGCGAGAGACCCAAGTGTTCCATCACCCGAGAGGGTTCCCCCGTTGTGAATTTGCGTGATCGAATTGGCGATCGAGCCGGTGACGGCCAGATTGCCAGCGAAAATATTTACAGTGCCGGCATAGGTGGAGTCCGAGGACGAGAGCGTGGTCATTCCGGTGCCGAGCTGGTTGATGGTGCTTAGCAACCCACCGCCAGTAAGTGGAGCGGCGATGGTGATATTGTCGGCAAGATTCAGATTGAGCGTCGCGGTGCCGGGACCGAATTGAATGAAATGCGATGCCATCGTCACCGAGGTGTCGTTTCCACCGAAGGTTCCGATGTTGAGGGTTGAAAAAGAGCCGGCGGCAGGCGCAAGCGTGATCCCATTGAAGGCCTGCGTTTCGGTGATGAAGTTGCCGGTCCATAAGCCAAAGGGGGCGGAGACATTCTCCGAGATATTGCCGAGAAGAGTGCCGTTGCTCGAAAAAGAGCTGATGGTTTGGGAGCCTTGATAGGAGGCGTAAAGCGCTCCCTCGGGCCCAACGGCGAGGCTTTTGATATTGAAGGGATCGGTGATGGTGAGGTTGCCGGCAGGGGTGCCGTCGGGGAGGAAGAGGCTGATGATGGTGTCGGTGAGTCCGCCGTTCGGAGCGTAGAGGGTTCCATTCGAGCCGACAGCCAGCACGGAGGGGAAACTCGCAGTGGCGTTTCCAAAGGGCGTGCCGTCGGGAGTGAAGAGGCCGATCGAACTGGAGGCGGTATTCGCCACATAGAGAGTGCCGTTCGAGCCGGTGGCAAGGCCAATGGGATTGTCGAGGCTCACAGCGATATTTCGAATGGCAGTGCCGATGGAGTCAAAGAGACCGACTGAGTTGGCGGCGGTATCTGACAGATAGATCGTGCCGTTCGAGCCGACCGCGAAGCCCGGGGTGTCGGAGTAGGGAAAATTCGGGGAGGTGATATCGCGGAGGTGGGTGCCGTCCGGGGCGAAGACGCTGACCTTGGGCTTGGCACCTGGGGTTCCATTCAGGACATGGAGGTTGCCGTCCGCATCGGCGGAGAGGACCGTGGGGGCGGTTAAGACTCCTGCGCCGAGGGTGGCGACGAAGAGGTTTGAGTTGTCGAGATTGTAAACGGAGACGGTGTTCGCGAAGGGGCCGCCGGTGTTGGCGGCGAAGAGGGCGTTGATGGTTTGGGGGACCGGGCTGGAACCAGCAACGACAAGTCCCCCACTCCCGCCGATGGTGAGGGTGCCGGTTTGGATTTGGACGGGGCCGTTGACGGTGAGGGTGCCGCCGCCGATGCTCGCGGGGTCGGGGACGGAGATGGTGAGGGAGGAAACGGTTTGGTCGCCGCCGAGGTTGGTGGCGGAGGAATTCGCGGAGCCGGTGGCGGAGAAGATGGTGTAGGCGTTGGGGGAAAAATCGGTGGGGGACGAGCCGGAGGAATCGGAGGACCAATTGTTGGGGGCAGTCCAGGAAGTGCCGTTGGCACCGAGCCAGTGGAGGGTCGGGTAGCCGTTGGCGAGGAGGGCTGGGGTGAAAAGAAGGGTGAGAAGAAATGTGGCGACTTGGATTTTTTTCAGAAGTCGGGCGCGGGGGCGCACCCGACGGCGCCCGAGCCCAGTGGAGTAGAAAATACAGGACTCCACGGGCGAGCGGCGGGCGCGGTCCCCGAGACCATTTGTGCGAGAGCCGGTGTGCGTGCGGGGCATGGCCCTTTTAATTTCCGCTCTGGGAGTAGGTGCGGAGGAAGAGTTCGATGTCGTTGACGCTGGCGGTGAAGCGGTCCAGGGCGGTTTGGGAGTCGGCGTGCATCGTGTTGGCGGGGATCACGAGTTTCCATTGCGTGTTCCAGACGCTGCGGGCGACGAGGCGGCTGGAGGTGAATTCGCGCGGGACGCCGCCGTAGAAATACGAGGGGTCGTCCACGGGGCGGAAGGCCTGGTGCATGCGGATGGTCCAGGGTTTTTCGGTGAGGGTGCCGGCGGCATTGAAGTAGGAGCCGGAGTTGAAGGCGGAGGCGCCGAGGTTGAAGGGCAGCGGGAGCGCCTGGTCCACGACGCGCCATGAGCGGACGGCGCCGGTGTTGCCGAGCGGCGGGGCCTGCATGCGGTCGTAGCCGGCGGGAATCACATAAACATACGGCGTGGCAGCCAGCATGTTCGGCGTTTCGGGTGTAGGCGATGTGCCAGGGCGGCCGGCATAGGGCGGGTCCATGCCTTGATATCCGCGGAACACGATGCCGAGGTTGTGGATTTTCGTGGCGAAATTCGAGACCGAGAAGGCGTGGTCGCCGCCGGTGAGCGGAAGGCCAAAGAAATTCGTGGCGGTGGCGATGGTGCTGGAGAAGGGAATGATGATACCCGGGACGGGCGAGCCGTCCGCACTGGCCAGGCTGCGGCAGGAGGCGGCGACATCGGGATCGGCGAGGAGGTCGCGAACGATTTTGCCCTCGAGGGCCTGCCGCCAGGCATCGTCGTCAACGGTGGAATTTGAAATGAGGGGGATGCGGAAGAGTTCGCGGCGGAGGGAGAAGAGGGTGCCGTTTTGGTCGGGGTTGTTGATGCCCAGGCGGCCCTTGGCGACGGACCAATCGGATTGCAGGCGGGCCATGGAACCGGCGAGGCCTGCATCGCCAGTGGTGCTGCTGGTGGCGCGAGGGATGTTTCCGGTGAGGTCGCCGAGCGCGCGGGAGGCGACGATCTGGGCGAAAACCTGCGAGCCGGTGGAGGAACCGAGGAGGCCGGTTTCGTAGTCGTAGGCTTTCGCGGCGAGGTAGGTGTAGCGACTGGCGATGTCGAAGAGGGTGGAGTATTGCTCTAGGGCCTCGTTGCGGAAGGTGCGGAAGGCAAAGTCTTGGGTGCGGTAGCCGCTCACGAGGGCGGCGGCGCGTTTGCGGAAGGCTTCGCGCTCGGCTAGGACTCCGTCGCCCTTGGCGATGGCGTTGCGGACGCGCTCGATAGCTCGGCCGTAGTCCATCGCGGCACCGGCGATGTCGTTTATTTTCTCGATGTATTCGTCATACATCACCACGAAGTCATAGAGGACTTGGCGGCGCTCGGCGTCGAAACCGATTTTATCCAACTCTATGTCGAGATCGGCGGACTTCTTTTCGAGTTCGTTGGACCGGATGGTGGCGCCATATTTCAAGCCCGTGGAGACCTGTCTGGCGACAAAACTGATCACATTCGCGGTGGCCCCAACCGCAGTTTTTGCGCCCCTGAAGATTTCCAGGGGGGAATCGGGCAATCCGTCTTTCGCGGTCAACGCCAGCCCCATCATGAGATCGTTGGCGAGATCGATCTGGTCGGCGGAGTATTCCATGTTTGCAATGAAATCGAGGTCGTTTTTGAGGGTTTTGACATGGTCGGCTTTTTTGGTGGTCTCAGCATCGATGCCGTTGAGGAGGTCGCGGGCGATGGTGAGGAACCTGAGCAGTTCCTTTTGCTTGGCCTCGGTGCTGTCGGCGATGACTTGGAGGTCGAAATAGGCCCGGCGGGCCTCGGCGAGGGCGAATTGGATTTCGCCGGTGACGGCGCGGGTGCCAGGCGTGTAGCTGAAATAATCGTTTGACAACTGTGCCAAGGAATCGGGCTTGATGAATACAGAAACGGCGCGGATGACGCCCTGATCGGCCCAGGGGTTTTCGAAGATGGATTTGAGCTGGGGGATGGTGGCGTTGAGGGTGACGGTGTTGTCAAAAGATTCGTCCCGGAACACAGCAATCTGCGTGGATACGGCCTTGGTGGTGTTGACGAAATCCGGGCCGATGTCGCGGTCGATGGCGAACCAGTTGTTGGTATCCGGCCCGTCATAGCCGGTCGGGTAGGAGCGGCCGGGACCGATGTCGCCGGAGTAGGGCGTGCCGAAGATTTCCTTGAGGCTGGAGACAAAGGCGCGTTCCTCCTCGACGATGGATTGGTTGAGTTTGTCGAGAGAGGTTTCGCCATCGCGAAGGGCGGCGGACATACGGGAGGCTTGGTCGAATGCGCCCTTGGCGTTGAGGAGGGACTGGAGGGCGCGGGATTGGATTTGCTCGTAGTGGGAGGTGCCGGCTGCGAGTTCGGTGGGGGAGATGTCGAAGGCTATGGCGCCGGGGCTGAGGCCAAGCGGGTTGAGACGGGAGGAGGCGTTGTCCGCAGTGGTCTGGAGCGAGTTCACAGCGGAGGCGAGTTCCCTGAGTTCGGGGACGGTGGTGCGGTCGATGATCTGGATGCCGGATTTGTTGGGGTCGGTTTCGCGGTCGGGGAGAATGGCGTTAGCGAGCGCCCAATGGTAGTAGGCGCCCTGGGTGCCGCGGGAAATCCACTCGTCGAGCCCTTGGCGGCGGGCGGCGCCGGTGGACTGGTTGTATCGGCCATCGCGGAGGTTCGACCAGCCGATGGCGGGGTTCTCGTCGTAAACTTCGCGCCAGGTGTTGGCAGCAATCTGGTTCGCAGTGCGGGCAAGGGCGGCTGAGGCGAGGGCGAATTTCCGCTCGTCCTTGTAATCCACGGCCACGGGCTGGCCGAGGACATTGACGGTCTCGGCGCGCGGGGTCCAGGTGAAGTTCGGGTTGGAAAGGAGGCGGATGTAGTTTTTCGCGGCGGTGAGGTAGTGGCCGTAGGCGTCGCCATGGCCCTGCGGGAACATGCGGGCGGCATCGTTGGCATCGATGATGCCATCGGCGGAGGCGGAGCCGGCTTTTTCGGTGATGTTATAGTTGAGGGCGTAGATGGCCTCGCCGGCGTTGATGCCGCGGGTGTAGTTCCAGTAGATGCGGTTGTAAACCGGGCGGACAGCTGTGCCAGGGCTGGCGAAATCATCGCGGCCGCGGAGGAGGGCGAGTTCCTCGCCGAGAAGGCTGGGCACTTGGCCCTCGAATGCGAAGCGGGCCGTGCTCACTTGACCGGAGGAGAGGGCGATGGTGGGGTTGATGGCATCGGCGTAGGCCTCGTTGCCGAGGATGACATAGAGGTCGTTGAGATAGCCGGCGGCGAGGAGCAGGGCGTCGTTCGCCGGGGCGTAGTTGATGCCCGAGTCCAGCGTGAAGAGTTTCACGCGGTTGAGGACGGTCTCGTAGATTTCGATGAGGCCGGCATTCTGGACGGAATCCATATTGAGCGGCACATCGCCTTCCCAGCGCTTGCCGGCCTGGGTGACGAGGCTCACATCGGTGTTCACCGCATTCGACATGAGGTCGGTCATGCGTTGGTTGAAGGGGTTGATGGCCGCGAGGACGCGCTTGGCCCAGCCTTCGACGAGCACAGGGGCCATCCAGCGGGACCACCCGGTTTGGACCCCGCCGGCGGAATCCTTCCTCTTGTAGCGCATGGTGAACCAATTGTCGGTGACCATGAGGAGCGGGTTGTTTAGCGCGGCGGAGGGGATGCCGCCCACAACGGCGACATTGTCGATCTCGCCATTCGGGGTGACCCAGGAATTGTTGTCCGCGACGAGGTCGGCCTCGGTGGATCGGTGGATTTGGAAATCGACCGTTGAGGAAACGAGGGCGTCGGCGGACGAGTAAAGGGCGATTTGGATGCGGTTGTTCGCCGTGGCGGAGAAAAAGGCGGGCGGAATGGAGAACTGGAGCGGGAGGCCGGCGGAATTCGGCAGGAGGCCGGAGGCGGCCTGCACGGGGGTGAAACCGGCCGGGGCCTTGTAGGCGACAGCGGGGACGCCATTCACATAGGCGACGAAGCCATCGTATTCGCTCGAGAGCGAGGCGGAGAGGATGATGCGTTCGGGCACACCGGCGCTAAAATTGAGGTCAGCGGCATTCGGGGCGAGGAGGATGCCCGGCAGGCCGGCGGTGTGGGAGCCATTCTGGATGGTGACCGAGCGAGGGAGGGTGGCGACGGTGGCGAGGGAGGAATCGGCGGCGACCGGCGTGGAGGGATTTTGGAGGAGGCGCCAACTCGGCGTGGCCGCGGATTGGAAGGTGCGGGAGTAGGTGGAGGGGGCGCTGCCGGAGGCCGGGGTGTAGCGCCACTCGAACTCGAAATCCTGCGCGCGGCCGGCGTAGTCGCCGCTGTGGCGCAGGCTGACGAGTTCGCTGAGCGGGTTCGAGGGGGTGAGGATTTTCAGGTCGCCTTGGTAGAGTTCGGGGACGACCCGGACGATTTGGACCACGACGGGATCGCCGGGGTCGGTGGTCTTCGGGTTGCCGTTCCCGAAGACGAGGGTGACATAACCGGTGGCGCCGCCGGTGGAGGAGAGCGCATAGCTGTCCACAGCCGTGCTGGTATTGGTGATGTGGACGAGTTTGTCGTGGCCTGCCCTAGCCTCGGTGGCGTTGCCGAGTTTGTAGGTGCCTTTTTTGTTGGAGTCCTCGACCCAGGTTTCCGGTTGGGTGGCGAGGGCGGTAACGGCGGAGTCCCAAGAGGATTTTTTTGGGTCTCCGACTTCGCAGAGGTCTTTGATGGCCTGCGCATCCTTGGTGGAAAGGACATTCAGGTGGATGAAATTCTCGCCCGTGGGCGAGGGCACGAATTCGCCCTTGAGGATGAGGGCGCCCTTACCGGCTTTAGTTGCGAAGGCCGGGTCGAGGTAGAAACGGGATTGAAGGTGGGGCGGAAGGTTTTGGAAGTAAGTCCGGCCGGAACTGGTGGTCGTTTTGATGGAAGCGGGGAGCGTGCTGATGGTGCCGTTGCCCGGAATGCTGGTGCCGCCGGCGAGGGCCGGAATCTCAAAGGTTTTGAAGCGGGTGGGGTCGTGGAGGGCGACGCTGGAATTCGCCGTTCCCTGGAGGGCGATGGATTGCTGGTAAACGATCTGCGCGCTCTTCTGGCCACGCACGGCGGGCAGGCCTCGGACGGGGAGCGTGAGGGTTTCGGCAAGCGCGAGCGGCGGGACCGAGGTTGGCCATTGCGGGCGGTAAACGATGGTTTGAGGAGTGGTGGAGGCGTTGGTGGCGCTGCCAATCGGGTTGCCGTTTCCATCCCGCGGGCGGAGGAACGGGAGGGTGGAACCCACGGCGGGTTGGACCTGGGCACCGGGGACATGGAAGCCATCCATGACGGTGTAGAAAAATTGGAAGCCGAGTTCCGGTGAGTTGGCGGGATTGTGGGGGCCGCGGTAGAGCCAGGCGCGGCCGTTGCGGTCGGTGAAGGTGAATTTGTCGTAAAGCGGCAGGGCGGAGGCCACGCCGGAGGCCGGGGCGGGATCGACATTCGGGGCGGTGACTTCACGGTTTTCGGGATTCGGCGGGAGAATTGGAAGCGGCATGGGCGGCTGGAGGACCATGCCGGCGGTGGCGTTGTAGGTGAGCGTGTGCGTCTCGTCCTCGCGCAGGACTTTCCAAAGCTTCGTGGCGGGCAGGCCGTCGGGGGCGGTGTAGGCGAGGATGACGAACGGCTCGGAGGAGTAGGCTGATGCGGTGGAGCCGGTGAGGTTGAGGTCATCGCGAAGGGCGTAGGCGCGGCCGGCGATAACGAGTGCGTGCTCCTCGTTCGGGTTGTAGCCGGGGAGCGCGGGGTTGTTTTGGAAATAGAGCGAGCCGGCGGCTTCGGAGGCGGTGAGGTCGCCCGAGCCCATGTTCGAGGCGATGACGATTTTCGCGGGGTTGAGCGGATAGCGGAGGGTGTAGGTGCCGATTTTCGAGGGGACATGGAAGGACGAGAAGCCTGACGGGGCCTGGACTTCGCGGAACCAGCGGATGCGGATTGTGTCGTTGCCGGGGGCAGCATTGACGGGGATGATGGCACCCTTTGCCGCAGCGGCGACTCCGAGTGCGGCAGGGCTGATGTAAGCGGAGGGAAGGTAGGCGGTGCCGTTTTCGATCACGCCGGCGCTGTGGCCTGCGGGCGGGGCGATGCGCTCGCCGATGACTGCGGTTTGGCTGATGGCGGGAAGGGCATCGGTTTCGAGATAGCCCGCGCGGTCGGTAGTTTGGGTGTGGAGGCGCACATACCAGACGGAGGTGCCGGAGGTGAATTTGAGGAGGGTGAGGGCGGAACCATTGACATCGGTGGCGAGGTTGATGCCGAGGCGTTGGGTGGTGGTATCGAAGGCCGCCTGGGACTGGGAGGGGTCGTCCTGAAAAACCACGCTCGGCAGGCTGCTTGGGTCGAATTGTAGGCCGTTCGCCCCGGAGAATCCGTTCGCCCCGGAAGTGACTTGGACGAATTTGCCGGCAGCGGGATCGGTATCCGGCCAGAGGAACACATGTTTCGAGAGGTATTTCGGCCAGGCGAGGGCGAGGAGGGGGGAGGAGGGATTTTTCTCGATTGCCGCATCACGCTCCTCGAGCCAGTAAAAAGAGAGGCGGTCGGGCACGAGGTTCTCCCGCTCGGCGTGGTAAACGATGTTCCCGAGGGCATCGGTGGTGGAGGCATAGAAGTTGCCGGTGGATTGGGAGGGTGAGGCTTGCAGCGAACTGTTGCCATCGGGCGGAAGGACGCGTTCGCCTAGATGGGTGGTGAGGTAATCAATGGTCGGGGCTTGGGAAACCTCGAGGATGTCCGCGCCGATGAAGCGGCGCTTGGTATTGGAACCCTCGACGGTTTCGCCGAGGTATTCCACGAAGATGCGGCCTTCGTGGTTGTAGGAACGGAGGGAAGGGGTGGCACCCATTGGCTCGAACCAAAGGGTGCGGATTTCCGGGGGAATGTTGTAAGCGGGATTTTGAGTGCCTGCAGAGGGGTATTCCTGGGCGACTGTGGCGGGGAAGGAACTGGTGTAAACGGGCTTGGCAATTTGGATGATGCCCGAGGGAATGGAAACGGCCGGGGCTTTGAAGGCTTTTTCGGTCCAGAACATTTGCCGGACAGGGACCTTCGTGCTCGAGGTGACGCCGAAGGATTCGGTTTTGAAATCGTAGGCGGTGGAGTTGCCCACGGTGACGGGGCGTGTGGAAACCCAGGTGAGGGTGACCTGGCCGGGCTGGACGGCGAAGACCTTGTCGGCGTGCTCGGAGTAATAGAAGCGCTGGTATTCGTTTTGCCCGAGGGCGGGGATGAGCGGTTGGGCGCCGATGCCGCCCGGGGCGGGCAGGACGGTTTCGCCGGGCTGGAGCGGCTTGCTGCGCCAGTAGGAGGGATCGACCGGGTTTTCGTTCGAATCGGTGAGCGGCGGGGCAATGATGTCGCCGAGGGAGTAGCGGGGCACGCCGGAGCTGACGGGTGCGCCGAAGGTGGCGGAGGTGAGGAAAAGGAGGGGTTCGTCGGAGCCGTCAACTTTCGCGGCGGGATAGGGGTTGGCGGGATCGAGGGGCGAGGCGATGGGGCCGGCCGTGGCGGAGGTGACGCCCACGCCGGGGCTGACGGTGCCATTGCCGCAGGAGAGGTCGTTGAAATTGCGGACCTGGATTTCGTAGGCGCGGGCGGTGGCGAGGCCGCAGGCGAGCAGGGCCGCGGCGGCGGCGATCCGGAGGGGCGACTGGATTTGGCGGATCATTTCCCTTGGTGGCTGAGGTTCGTTGGCTCGGGCGGGGGGTTATTTGTTTTTCAGGGCGGCCTCGATGGCGGCGAGCCGGGACTCGAGATCGGCGATTTTGGCGTCCTTCTCGGCGATGGTTTTCTGGAGCGAGTCGATATCCGAATTCAGGGTCTCGACATCGGAATCGGTGCGGTCGGCGAGTTCCTGAATGGCTTTGCAGGCGTAGAGGCCAAAGCTGGTGAGGCCGACGGTGAGGTAGTTGCCGCCTTCGGGGGCGGGATTGCCGTTGGCGGCGACGAGCTCGGGGAAGACGGGCTGGACTTCCTGGGCGAGGACGCCGAGCTCGAGCTTGGAACCAGGGGCGCTCGTTTTATAGCGGAAGCGGTGGAGCGGAAGATTCAGAATGCGGTTGAGAACGGGCTCGGCGGGGGCGATGTCGGTCTTCAGGCGGGCGTCGGATGCGAAGTCCCAGTTCGCGTCGCCGTCGAAAGAAACTGACCTATCGGTGACATTCCAACCTTTGGTAATGTGGAAGGAGAGCTTACCGCTACCATCTTCATAACTGATGCGGGCGCGCTCATTATTCGCACGGAGAGCGATGCCGCCGTCCACAAGGAGCCTTGAATCATTGCGGTCGTTGTTGATCCAGCCCGGAATGAGAACATTTCCATTTCCGTTGATCTGCATGCGGTGTTCGCCTGTTTGCCAGAACTGGATAGGCTCGGTGGCGTCGTCCGTGGTTTTGATGACCATGGCGCCGTTGTTGGTGCCATTGTCCTGGCCGCGCACTTCCCAACCATCGTTGTCGGCCGTGCTTCCGATAATGCCGTTGTTGCCGCCATTGATGTAAAGGCTGCGGTTTTCCAAGGTGTAAACGGAGTTCTGGTCGAGCCTGTCGCGGCCAATGGCGTTGGTGGCGATGTCGAAGCCCGTTATGGTTCCGTTCGCAATCTGGGAGGTGGTTATGGAATCGGGCGCGAGTTGGGCCGAGGTGAGGGTGCCATTGGCGATTTGCGAGGCGGTGATGGCGTTCGGGGCAACTTGGGTGGCGGTGATGGTGCCGTTGGCAAGCTGGGTGGCGGTAATAGTGTTCGGCGCGAGTTGGGCGGCGGTGATGGCGTTCGGCGCTATCATTGCGGCGGTGATGCCGTTGGCGACAATTTTCTCGGCGGTCTGGGCCTTGATGGCGAAAGCGGTGGAAGCGATTTGCTGGCGGGGGGAGACCTCGGTGCCGGTGGTCTGGCCGTCATCGCAAACGGTGACGCCGAGGAAGCGGGTGGAGCCGTTCCAGAGGGTGGGGTCGGCGAGGGAGCCGAGTTTTTTGCCCGCTTCATCGAAGCCGCGCGGGGAGCCGGTGACGGGGTCGCCGTTGCCAACGAGGACGCTGAATTCGCCCTTGAAGATGGTGACGGTTTGGCGCTCGGAGTAGAGGAGGTTCGCGGCGCCGGTGGCGCTGGCGTTGTCCCAGATGCGGAAGATGACGGTGCGCTCGGTGGGGGCGGAATTGCCGACGAGCGAGGCGTCGTCATTCGTCACGCGGCCCTGGTAGCTGATGGTGCCGGGGACGGAGGACTGTGCGGCGAGCTGGGCGGCCGGGAGCGCGAGGGCGGCGGCGAGGGCGATGAGGAGGCGTGTGGTTTTCATGGGCTTGGTTCGGTGTGTGGTTCTGCGGTGGGCGCGGAGTTTCTGGTTATTGGGTCAAATTGGGAATGGAGCTGGCTTTCTGGAGGCGGAAGGTGCCGGTGATGGTGACGGGGTTTTTCGACAGGCCGGCGAGGGTCTCGGTGTAGGTGCCGCCGAGGGCATTGCCGCCCCAACCGGTGCCGGGAGCGGCGCCTGGGGGGTCTGTGGTGAAAGTGAGGGAGAGGTTGCGGGTGATGTTCGCGCTTTCCTTGCCGGCGGGAAGGGCGGTGCCGGTGGCGGAGCGGTTGTCGTGGTCCGGGTGGTATTGGTGGACGAGGGGGTTCGTGGCGTCGTCGAAGGGGATTTGGATTTGGGCGGTGAGGGTGGAGCCGGCGGCGACGGAACCGGAGCAGGCGATCACTCGGTCGAGGGGCATGTGGGCGGCGAAGAAGCGGGTGGCATCGGGGAGGTTCTCGGCCTTGAGCGCGGTCTGGTTCGTGGCGACGCAATCGGCACCGTCGGAGGCCCGCTGACCGAGGAAGGCTTGGGAGAGGAGATTCGCGGAGCCGGCGCCGGTGACATGGAGGAGGAGTCGGAGAGAGGGGGCGAGGGTGGAAATTTCGGTGCCGGCATAGCCTTGGACAAAGGAGCCCACGCCGGTGGGGGTGGCCTCGCCGACCCAGAGGCCGGCATTGGTGTCGCCGGTGGCGGAGACGGGGAGGTCGATCTGGGTGAGAGTCGTGCTGTCGGTGACGCGGAGGATGGAGGCGTGGAAGGCCCCGGGCAGGATGCCGGTGCGAGCGAGGCCGAGGGGAAGTTCGGCCGTGGAATTTGGCTGAACCACGATGGAGGCGGAGGCGCCGAGGGGGGTCTCGTTCCACCTGGCGGTGGAGGGGTCGAACGAACGAAGCGTGAGCGGGACAGGGCCGGCGACCGGGGTTTGTCCACCGGGGGCGGCATCGGAATTCACGGGGGCGACGGTGAGGGTGAGGTTGGCCGAAGTGCGATTCCGGAAGAGGAGCGTGGAGGTGAGGCGCTGGCGGCCGAAAGCGAGGTTGGCGCCGTTTTTGAAGGAAATGGAGTAGGGGCCGTAGAAGTCGTTCGTGACATCGGCCTCGAACCAGTAGGCTTGGTTGCGGTCCACGCGCTCGGCGCTGTAGGAGGGGATGGCGCGGGGGTTGGCGGAGCTGAGGTTGCCGCCGATGTATTGGAAGACCGGGGAGCCGGAGATGCCGGCGGAGAAGCTGGCGAAGAAATTCTGGAACGTGGGGAAGGCGGGTGTGGAACCGGCGGCGCGGCTGGGGAAGCCGAGGAAGTTTGCACCCGAGCGGGTCCAGCGGACTTCGGGGGCCATGGCCTTGGCGGTGAGGGTGAATGTGATGTTCGCGGAGTGGGTGTTCCGGATGAGGTAGGCGGTCTGGCCGGGGAGCGAGGCGAGGGTGTTGCCCGTGACGTTGAGGGACCAGTAGCTCCAATCGGGGAGGCCGCCGGAGGGGTTCGCGGCGTTAAAGGAGAATTGGCGGCCGGTGGAGCCGTTGTTCCAACGCCAGACTTCGGAGATGCGGGTCTCAGAGGCGAACGCCTGAGCAGGCGTGAGGTGCGAGGCGTCGCCATGGAGCCAGACAGCGTTCCAGCCGGGGCGGAGGGTGTAGGTGGTGGAGAGCCATTGCGCACTGGCGGTGCCGGCGCTGGCGACGAGGAGGAGGATGGCGGCGAGGCGGGAGATCATCTCACATTCAGGCGGTAGAAGGTTTTGGTGCCGCCGGGGGCGCGGGGAATGGAGGCGTTCACGATTCCGGCCGCAGGGGCCACATGGGAGGCGGAAGCGGGGGCGGTGCCGACGGCGAAATTCGCGGGGACCCAGGTTTTCAGGTCCGTGCTTTGCTCGATCCAATAGAATTTGTTCGTGACGCCGTAGAATTCGACGAGGGCGTTGGAATCATCGAGGCCCTGGATTTCGAGGTTGAATGTTTCGGTGGCGTCGCCTGCGAAGGTGCCGGCGTAGTATTCCTTGAGGTTCGACTGGCTGTCGCCGTCGAAGTCGCCGTTGGCATCGATGAGGGAGAGGTTCCATTTGCCATCCTCACCCGGGAAGTGGCCGGCTTGGTAGAGTTGCCATTCCTCCCAGACATCGGGCAGGCCGTCGCCGTCGGAATCAACGCCGAGGGTGAGGTCGAGGCGGACGAGTTCCGATCCCCTCCCCGCGCGGAGGGTTCCGGCGACTTCGATGGGATAGAAGCGCTCGCCGTTGATTTCGACGATGAGGCCGAATTCGCCGTTCGGCTGGAGCGAGCGCTCGGAGTAGGCGGCAGTGCTGGGGCGCATGGATTCGATCTCAATGTTGAGTTCGTAGTTGCGGTCGCGGCCGACGAGGGTGGCGATGGGCGCGCGCTGGATGGCGGTGCCATTTTTGGTGAGAAGCACCTCGGCGTTGTCAGCGACTACGGTCTGACCGGCCTGATCGCGGACCGTGCCAAAGAGGACGTAATAGGGAGCGGGGGGGAAGGCGTGAACCAAATGGACGCAGGAAAATGCGAGTGCCAGAAGGAGAGTCGGTCGAAAAGCTTTTCGGAACATCTGGTGGTTTTGGTTAAAAAATATTGAAATACAACCTACGATTTTATCACAAGGTGATGGATTTCTCGTGCGGGAAAATAGGGATTCGCAGCGTCGAAGCGCCATACTCAAGAATGGGTATTTTTTCGGAACCGCGCCCGTTGGAATTTCTCGGAAAAATCCCTCGATTGTCATTGCAAGCCCGGGACAAGGTTTTGCTACTTTCAATTTCACGCCATGCCTTCCCGACCCATTTCCTCCCCCCGTTGCCGACCGGATTACAAACGCCTCCGCTGCGTGATCGTGGAAGACCACCAGATGTTCCGCGAGTTGCTCGGGGCTCTGCTGGAG
>Ga0247843_1006338_pt1 | contig 15536 bp, 8 predicted proteins | sample LaCruzMarch2017__FD_192420 | JGI IMG/M metagenome (GOLD analysis project Ga0247843, IMG submission 192420) | Freshwater microbial communities from meromictic Lake La Cruz, Castile-La Mancha, Spain - LaCruzMarch2017_8m | ecosystem: Environmental > Aquatic > Freshwater > Lake | place: Spain... | reverse complement strand
TGTCAAAGCGGATGTTCGATAACGCCTTGACGTAGTCAATTTTACCACAAAATGCGGTATCGCCCATCCCGGTATGACCGCACACCTTACTTGTTGGATTCGAAATGGTGTTCCCAAAGTCGACCATTCCGTGGATGAGTTTGATCTTTTTACCCGGGCCTGCCAAGAGGATCACTCCGTCAGCATTGTTGAAAGCCCTCGTGGCGTCCCACAAGTTTGCTTCCGAGTACATGGCTTTATTAAAGCTCCTTACATTCCCGTCGCCGCCGACGCCTGTGGTTGGAAGGGAGTAATATTCGGCGAATGTTGCGGCACGTGGCATTGTTACTTTTTCTTACGTCTACGGATGCTACTAGTAGGGAGTCGTCGGCACTGTCCAATGGTGAGATCGAAACAGTGAGCAATTCGCGCGCAATTCTAATTCTCCCGCGGAAAAGAAACCGGCTCCAAGACATTCGCGTGCGTGTCGAATTCCTTCCCGTTCCCCACTCCTCCCCTCAGCCTCCACATAATCGAGAATCCCTAAATCGTGTCAGAGTAAAAGTGGATAAGAGAGCTCACTTTTTGTAAAATAAAGATCCGAAAACAACTTTTGCTATTCTCACGCCACCTAAAAACAGCACGACGACAACAGTTGTTGTCGAGCAAACATCATAGCAACAATAATATGATTGACAAGCAGCGTGCCAAATCGAGCTTACGCTACGTCGAGGATGTGGCGCCGGGTTTAAAACTCGACATGACGTTGAATGCCATCCTGCACACCTCAATATCGGACATACAAAGCGTACAAGTCATCGATACCTTCTTCGGCAAGACGCTCGTCACCGACGGGAAGACGCAAAGCTCGGCATACGACGAGGCGATATATCACGAAAGTCTCGTCCATCCGGCGCTGTTCACTTGTGCCGTACGCAATCATAATCTCGGCGGTCGCGGCGGCGGCCTCGCGAAGGATGATGCCACCGCCGATCATCGCGGCCATTTTCCCAAGACGGTGCTCATCGGAGGGGGGGGGGAGCTCGCCACGGCCCGCGAGGTGTTGCGTCACGATTCCATAACGTCCGTGACCATGGTCGACATCGACCCGTCGGTCGTGCGGGTGTGCAAAACGTACCTCCCGGAATGGGGCGGGGACGCGGTGCTGCGTCATCCCAAATTACGATACGTCGTCGGCGACGCACGAACGTACGTTCAAAATACGACCGAGACGTACGACGTGATAATCATGGACGTTAGCGATCCAATAGAATACGGACCCGCCGAGGCATTGTACAATGTGGAGTTTTATACATTGGTCAAGAGCAAATTAAACGTGGGGGGCGTATTCGTAACGCAGGCCGGGAGTGCGGGATATGTGCAAGTGGAACAACAACAAGGAGAAGAAGAAGAGGAAGAAGAGGGATCGTGTTTGGCACCAATACGTAATACATTAGCACATGTCTTCGATGTTGCGTTGGTATATACTGCACCAGTCGCAAGCTTTGGCGAAGATTGGGGATTTGTATTGGCATATGATGATAATGCTAGCGCTAACGATGATACCAACAACAATTATGATGTAACAACAATGATCGATGAATTAATTGAACAACGTATTGTATCTGTACCAGGCGTACCGGAACATGATGCCATTAATAAGGCACGTACAACAAGAATGAGAAGGAGGATGAAAAATAACGGTGGGAGTAATAATAATAGCGCGTTGACAAATGGGAACGATGGCACATTAGCTCCACTGCAACTATTAATGGGGAAGGAGGTATTACACCATTATGATAGTACGGCACATATACGTATGTTTGCATTAAATAAGTCATTACGGAAAGCATTGGAAGAGGATACACGTATAATGACGGAGAAGAATCCAATTTACATGTATTGAAAGATGTGTTGTTTCTTTTGGTTTGGTTTGTTGGTCATATGTTCGAGTGAGTTATATTTTAGTGGAAACGGCAGGCCGACATCATTTTGTCTTGTTCGGCTACACATGCACGATTGATGATTGATAGAGGTAGGGGGGGGATGAATGCAATTAAAGGGGAGAGATTGAGAGAGAGGGGACCGATGGGGAGAGGGCACTAATAGCAAGCTTATTAAAAAAGAAAAGTTCACCACAAATCATTACTTCCTACACTAGATGATGCTGGCAGCTCATTGACTTGAATTAGCATACCTGCTGTATGTATTTCTACAAAGAAGTGCTTCTCTCGTTTGTGTTATTGTAGGGTATATTATTCGCTCTATCAAATGAATGGAAAGGGACAGAAGCATCAATCTGCCAATTACGAGAGACTTTTTCATGTGAGTAACCAGCGAGGGATGATGGTGCACTTCATTTTTTCACTGTTTACGAACTTTACGCCCAATACGATTAAAATGTATTGTCGCAAAACAGCGGTTGTCACTGAACTAGTAAAAGTGGAAGTCACATCCCTGAATATGTTTCCGTCGTGCCGCCGATGATACCTTGTCTCTGGGTGTTGACTGCGGTGGATGAATACAAGAAAAACATCTATTTACTCCCTCTCAGCGAGAACTGGCAACGTCACCTTTTTACACAGCATTCCTATATATCATAGATTGTTCTCGGCACTGGCCAATACTGCATCCAATGTTCGTGCCGCACCCATGACTAACCCCTCAAAAAGAAATGCTGCCGTATCAGTCACTCCACGTGCCTGTAATTCACGGTCATACCGTCGTCGTGAGGATGAATCACCTAATATTTTCCACGCATGGGATATTTCCGTGAATTTACGTATAATCGTCTTGCTTTCATTGTCATCGACAATAATGTTTTTCTCCTCGTTAGTGTCAACATTAGCAGTCATCCCACTCTTTTGCCAAACTGCATCTGGATGGGTCTCTCTTGCAAGTGAAAGATATGATCGTTTTAGTTGTTCGCGGGTGGCATCGGGAGGACAATCGAGTATGTCATACAATGATTTAGTCTTGATAGGTGTTCGTAGACGTCCCCACCAGTTGGATAGTAACCCACCAACACCACCACTAACACGTTCCTTGTCAAATTCCTTCGTATTTACTTCTTCTTCGTCTTTTTGTATAGGTACCGCAGTGTCAAAGTTTTCTGCACCCAATTCATCTATTTTGACCATTGACGATTCATTCTCATCCTTCCACTTCTGTTCTTCGACTGTAGACGCAACTATACGCGCCTGATCGATGCCCTCCAATTCCGAGCGTTTGGTCGCCTCATAAATCATTACGATTTTACTACTCCCTTTCTTTGACGTTGTCATTGTCGTCGATTTTGTTGCTCGACCATTACCCGTCTCACTAGCATCATTCGACACTGTCATGCTCGAAATGTTATTGATATTCCTAGCATCCTCCTCCTCTCGTTGTTGAATGGCCTTGCGACGTGCACGTTCCCACATATTGTCCTCACGACGACGAGTACGTTCCCACCTATTGTCCTCCTCCCACTGAAGTGCTTGACCAACGCCCTTCCTACTACTGGTGCTATTAATCCTAACATCATCATCGTCGTTGTTCCGTGGTGGGATGGCCTTGCTATTATGATTGTTGATTGCACGTTCCTCCCTACTCTTGACCTCCTCCCACTTTAATGCCTCAGCCCAATCATCCATCCCAATATACCCCAATGCCCTTTCCATGGATATATTCCCCCCAACAACTGGTACTGCTCTAGCAGTAGTAGTAGCAGTAGCAGGCGATGTCTCATCAGAATTACTCATTTCCAACGCACCAGGTTGGCATTGGCCCACCGTAGTATCATCGTTGTTCATGGTAACACATGGAAAGTTCTCATATGGTACATCCCACGTGCTTATCGATGTTATTTCATTATAATAAAATACAAGTCCCGATTGTATATCATAATAGGCCGACCATTCTTCCCCGTGTTGTATGATTGGTAATGCGTTCCATCTGCCACTGCTACTGCCGTCATCATTATCATCATCAATTGCAGATCGTTCGTTGCCGTTGTTGTTGTTATTATCACTTGTCGTTATTGCGTGAAATGTCGAGTGTATATCATTATTCGGCGCCGTGAGAGGAGGACGAGGACTGCGACGAGGTTGATTCGTGCTTTCTTTGTTCGAAGCGGCGAAGAATAATTTATGACCCGCTCCTCGTTCGTCTTCTCGTGAGCTTGTGGGATTATTAACCAATGACGCCTTCGCCGGTCGTCTACTGTTTTCTTTCTTCGTTTTGTTGTCATATATAACAGTATTCCAATCGACCGAAGGAATGACGTCACCATAATCACGACCGCCTCTGGATTGCACAAATGACGATTCCATCTCCTGCTTACAATTCATGTCCTTATTGTTATTGCTGTCATTGCTGTCATTCGAAGTCAGCTTCCATTCTCCACTGACCAAACCCCTCCTGTGCCATCGTGAGCCAACGGCATTCGGTTGTTTGAAGTCAACAAATCCATGGATATCACCTATTGCTAGGATCAACACTACTACTCCCGCTGATGTTGTCATTGTCATTATTTGTATGTATGAGTGTGTGTCTATTTTACATTTCTACATCTAGTGAGTTATCTAACAATCGTTGATCTTAAATTTTGGCGGGACGACCTGTTTTTTTAGACGGCCCCAAAAACATAGGTACCTTGGCCAGAGCCCTGCAGAGCTGTCATTGTCGATGCATATCAGCACCTCGTCCACCACAACACCCCATGATCCTTCTTCTTACACAGAAAATGATATGGAACTCTGCCTATCGAACATTTTAAGTTTAATGTTGCAATGATTATATGAGATCATGTTCCAGGCAAATGATTGAGAACTGATCGTCATGATGATGTATTAGAGAATAGCAATATTCAACTTTGTCGTGAGACGAGACCATGGTCTCGCTTATCGCCTCACAAGGTCTCCAGAGTATTTAGAGAATAGATAATAAGTAATAGTGTGACAGATGTTTTTAACCTTTGCAAGGGTAAGGTAATGGCCTATTGTGTGACATGAATCTTTGCCGTCCACCTCCCAGTCCGTCTGTCTGTGGTCTGTGTGACGGTCCACTGACTGAAACGATATCCTAAAATGGTCGAAGATGACAACATTGATGATCACGGCGGCGGCATCATCGTCGGCAGCACTACCACCACCACTACCACTGTCAGTGATGATGATTATAATGACTTACTAGACGTATTCCATAAATTACTCCATCAATCGGATGCACTCCTATTTCGATTTCGCCAACAACATCGCCAACATCAACGCTGTCTCCTTTGCGACAACGTCAGCGCCGTGGTGGAGCCGCAGCGACAGGGGGCTGCGTCTAGAAGTATTGTCGATTATGCCAAGGCGGATACCGCCAAGCCGCGAACAACAACAACAACAACAACAACAACAACAACAACAGCGGTATTATCGACAGACAATCTGGCGGGAGGTAACATGGGAGGAGGATCAAATAATCATAAAGATGATGATGATGAAAATTCCGGAAATAGTAGTGACAGTGACGATGGCATGATGATGTTTGGTGGAGGATTATGCTCCGACTCCTCAGATGACGACGACAATGATGACAATGCAAAGCACAGAACAAAACACAGCAATGATAATGTTGTCATCAATGATGATGATGATGTTGATGAAGATGTTACAACAACAGACTACGACACCGACAACGACGACGATGATGACGAGGATGAGGTATCATTTTTAAAACGAGCATTGTCAATTCATGAGGCATTATTACTTTCTCCCTTTCCTCCCCGGCATAGTAGTAAAGATGCAAATAATGATACGATGATTGCACAACGGTTAGTAAATGCCATCATTAGTCATGGCCACGATGATGATGACGTAGCAACAACAACAGAAACAACAAAATTTGTATTTTTGGCCAATGCTCTATCCAATTTCATATTTCAAGAGAAGGAAGAGAAGGAGGGGGGAAAAAGAAGAAAGACAAATCATAACAGCAGCAACAAGACGAAACAGCAACAGCAAAAACCAAAACGTATAAATCTTTCACGTGCATTACTTGTTGTGCAATTTCTATTAAAATTGAATGATATTGACATTGGTAGTAGTAGTATTGATGGTGAAAGAGTTGATAACGACGGTAGGTCAACTGTTATTGATGATGCATTGAATACCATCATCCTACCACTCATCGTTGGTAGTAGTACTACTAGTCGTAGCAGCAGCAGTAGTAGTAGTCATAGTTCAATGACAATATTTCTAACCAATATTGTAATACAAGATACGATCATGAACCATGTCTACCCCACAACTACATTAACTGGGATAATAAAGTCATGTAAACTTTGTCTTGATACGCTCCAATGTGCTGTTGTAATCAACACCACAATGACTACTTCTACTACTCGACGGAAATGTATACTTGATACAGTATGTCATGTTTTAGTTTGTATTCATGATCATGTGATTACTAATCAGAGCAAAAACAAGAAAAAGAAGAAGGTGGATGGTGATGCAGCTGCAGCAACATTAATGGTAATACGAGATACCATGCATAGTGTAATAATTACCATCTTACGTAGTGTTGTTGTTACTTTTTGTACTACTACTGCTGGGAGTAAAGACAAGGGTAATAGTGGTGCAAATGAAGAAGAACATAGCAATTCAAATAATACATCATCATCCATGATGTCATTAAGTGCAATGCGTTACATTACTGGTAGATTATTACCCAAGCTTTATGCTCCAATAAAAGAAGGTAATGTTGTATCACCATCATCGAACAATGATATGAAAAATATTAGTATGCTATGGAATGAAATATCAAAATTACTGATGGAGTACAATGACATTATCCATCATCGGTTAAAAGATGTGAAAAAAGTAGGAGGAGAAGGAGATGATAATGTAAATTACGACACGGTACCCATGGCTGCTACTGCAATGCTATGTATAGTATTACCAACTTTTCGTGCAATTGAACTACAACAATATATGATGGACCCCCCCCTCTTGTCTATTTCTGGTGATAATACTATGCAACTCTGTAGTAGACCAATATATCAGCGTTGTCTATGGACACTCCTTCGACATTGCATGGGACGGTGTGGTGGTGTTCGTGGTAGTAGCAGTCGGTATGATGGTACTGCTATTAATGCTGCCGGTGGTGGTGGGGGTCGGGGAATGTCATTATTGTCTAGTTACGACAATGCTGACGATGTAGATGAAGAGGGTTACGAGTACCGTGATCGTGCATCACTGGATCAGCTATTACGTCGACGATCGGCATATGCACTTCGGATTATGTTAGAGCACGAAAGGGATATACTACTACGGTCCAATAATGGTGGCTCAGGTGACACGCTTATAAAGAAATCGAAGAAGAAAATTGTAGGCAACAATAATGAAGAGATCATCCGACAAAGACAATTAGAGGATGTCAAAGTTTGGATGAAATACGCCCTTTGCTTTGAAATGCTTGAGATGGAAATTGAGCTGCACCTCGTAGAACAGGTCTGGACGACAGTCGTTGAAATTACAACTCAAATCAATGAGGATAGAAACAATACCAATGAGGATGAAGAAGACGACGAAGACACCGACAACTTGAATGGTCCTCCCGTCCTCTGCAGGCTACCACGACCAACGTGGGATGATGTAGGATCCTTACTTCGACTTGTACTTGCATCCGAACTACCAACGATGCGTAAGCTTGGCCTATTCCGCTTTCTTAGTGGTCACACTGGCGTGGAAACTAACACCGGCACTGTCGTTACCACCTCTTCGTCCTTAATTGGCATTGGTATTCGTGACAAGCAAGACGAGGATAGCACCACCAACACAATATTTATGAATTCACCAAACGATAAAGGCAGTACCAAGAAAACAATATCTATTGTATCAGTTGACTTTGTCATTCATGTCGTATTACGGTCGTATGATTCTATAATCGGCACTAAAGCTGGAGAAGGAATGCAGATTGAGGAAGAGGGAAGACAAGAGCGTGTCAGCATTTCTGACTTACTCACAAGCTTTCTCGTTAATTATACTACTTCGTTAGCCACTATGGCAGCAGCTACTGCGAGCAATGGGGTAGGCAACGCCACTACTTCACGCTTGTCTGAATTTGTGAATTTAATCTTCTGTCCATCGATGATACAAGGTAGTAAAGCAAGGTCACTGATATTATACTATCGTTCAGTGGCAAGTGCTCTCGATACTTTGCCATCGATGACGAAGAGAGGACCATGGCTTTTTAATTTAGACCCCGATAACATAATAACAGCAATCAGGTCTATGCGTGCAATGTTCTCATCGGGGGGTGCTCCCAAGGCGATGCAGGACAGTCTCAGGGTTGATTTGGCAATTGTCTTAAAGAGTGCCAAGCCTTGGAATAAGATAGCTCCTACTTTGATATTGCAAGTCCTTGCGATGTTCCTCCACGCAGGAGATGCTTTGCTTTCAAAGGCACGACTTGCCTTGAGTGAGTGGCTTACTGGGTTTGATGATGGCACGTGGGCCAAAAATGCTTCGTCAGCGTGTGCATCTGCGTTCGTTTCTGGACAGCTCGTACCTTTTGGTGACATGAACATTATGTCGGGGATTGATTTTGCGGAACGCGAAATAGGCTTGTCGGTGTGCGTCTTTTGTTTGCTATCTGGGAGCGGAAGTGAATTACTATGGCCTGCTGTTTCCAAGGGTCTTCAGAGCGTCATCACTACGACAACCTCATCTCTATCTACTGCGTTTTGCAAGGCCAATCGCTCGATGATTTTGCTTGAATATGGTTGCAAGGAAGGAATGCTATCCGGAATGGGAAACGGAGATGTTTTGTTAGGCAAATCTAATGGGTTTATGGTGCCTCCTCCGCTGAACATTGAATCATTACTGGGCAATGCGGTGCAGTTTATTATGGGTCGATTAGAGTCATTGTCGACAGCGCTATTTAAGACAACTGCGACGGATGGTACATCTTCATCTGTTGGTGCAACTCGATCGTCGACTTCAAATAGTGCGTCTGCATACCTCGCAATACTCATTGGTCAACTCCGAGTTCTTTATCTGGCATATCCATCGAGTATTGTTATGAGCCAGGCGGTTGATGTATTGCTTCAAAATTCTGTTAGGTCCCTGATAGCCATGGAACATACGAAAACGGAAATTGACGACTCGACGAGCCCTGTCAAATCTTTAATCCTATGTTATGCTGCTTTATCTTGCGGTGCATCATTCGTGGGCGAAGAGAAGCTGTGTCAACTCATCTTAACCTGTCGCACAATTCTTAATGTTGAACTGTCTCTGCCACCCGGGATGAAGAATGATGCGAAGCAGGCATATAGGTCAATGTTTCAATACGCTAAATGGTGAGTGGAGAACTTGGCCATTTTCATTCATTGTAATGCTCTCATTCTTCTTACTGATTGTTTTTCTTGACCCAGGGGCTGTTTGTCGTTGACTATTTCTATTATGAGAGATACTGCAACAATTTGCGTAACTGAAGAGGTCGACGATGTATACCAAGCAATTCTTGATTCAGCACGAGTTTCTGTTGATGCTACACCGGCGAATGCCCTCCCATCACTTTTCGATTGTGCTCTCCATGCCGGTAATCATATCTTAACGAATGATGGACGAAAGCAGCCATTGCGTTGTTCTCTTCAAATAATCATCGACACTTTATTTGCTGTGCTTGGTGAAGAGATTTCGTCGTCGACTTACACGTACATGTTACATGAAGTATGCAAACTGCTATTCAGAGAAAAGCTCCTTCTTGATGAGTACACAATATCTTTTTGTGATGAGAACGGTGGGCCGATGCCGATAATGCAGGCGTTTCAAAATCTGTTAAAGTTGGCCGGTGTTAACAGACCTTACATTCGCAAGACAGTTGTGAGCCAGATTTCCGTGGCCTGGCTTGGTACTGACAGTCAGCGTAAGGGGCTTTGTGCCATACCGTATCGGGAACACATTGTAGATCTTCTTGCATTCAAGGAGTGTCGATTTGATGACGCCAACACTCATTCAGGAGATGGAGTGCAGTGGACCTCTTTGCCAGAAGGAACGGATGGTTCTAGCATCACGAGAGCATTCGTCCTCTCATTTCTTTCGAAGCTACCATCTCCTGGAAAGATTTCAGAAGTTGTGTTGAAACAGCTAGTTCATGTTGTTCTTAATAAGCTTCTGGACATTTGCTGTACGTCTCCTATAAAGGGGAAAGCATTCATTTCTGGATCAGAGTCTTATGCCCGTATGATCAGAGGATGGCAAGCATTGTGTCTTCTCAGTAGATTTGTAACTACTGACATTGCAGAGCACGTGGCGTCCAGAGTATTCTATGCAATGGGACTAACTCTTCATGGACAAATTAGGTATTTTGTCGAGGTCTTCACTATACAATGTACTCGTCGCCACTCGACAATTTTTGGGCAAATGTTTCTACAGGAAGTGAAACGGAAGGATCTGACTCTACCTCAAATTGCTAGTTTGATGATAATAGGTGGTACAGTTATCGTGGGGCCGCACAGCTCTGATTTCTTCAACTCGTCTACTGAATCTCGGGTGAAAGATGTCCTCTGTGGGGTCTTACCTTGGCTGTCGAGTACTCAAGGTTTTTCCAGAGCAATTGCCCAACTTTTATGTCATAAACTTATTCCACTAGTCGTGGATGTTGCGGCCGTCATCAAGAACAGCGAGAAGGATGATGAAGTATTACGCTCCATTTATTCATTTTTAGAAAACAACACCGAAATGACCAGATTACGGACGAAACAACAGAACTTCTTTGACACCTATGATGCTGATACTGTTTGCTCACTCAGCGGCATACTGTCTATGCCAGTTGATGAAGGAGAAGAAGCAAATCCGAATTACATGGTTGATATAATAAAGAATTGTCTTGACGATGTATACAAAGAGGCACATGACGATGAAGCTCCTGCCTTGAAGCAGATGGAAGATCTCTTGCTCGGAGCTGATTTGGTCAGTCTAAAAGACATTGACTCGTGTGAAACGGCCGAATTGGTGAATTTCCAACGAAAGATTCTACCGATTGATTCACTTGATTTAGGGATACGATCGTTCCACGAGCTCAAGTCATTTAATGCCGCCGGAAAGAAGAAGCAAGACTTAATCGTATGTGCGGCATTGATTGATAAGGTGCCAAATCTTGCTGGTCTCGCTAGAACCTGTGAAATTTTTGCGGCTAGATGTCTTGTGATTCCCAATTTGCTTGTTAAGAAGCAAGACGACTTCAAGTCCATATCTGTCAGTGCTAATGATTGGATCGAAATGGAAGAATGCAAGGAACAAGATTTGTTAGGATGGCTCCACAATAAGAAATCTGAGGGCTATTTCATTATTGGCCTCGAGCAAACTGCCTCAAGCAAATGTTTGACGAAAATGAAGTTTCCTGACAAAACTGTCCTAGTGCTGGGCAAAGAGAAAGAGGGAATTCCTATCCAGTTCTTGTCCGCAGTTGACCAATGTATTGAGATTCCTCAGTTGGGCATCATCAGAAGTCTGAATGTTCATGTCTCAGGAGCAATATGTCTCTGGGAGTTTACAAAACAGAAGATGAACTCTAACTAGTGGATGAAATGAATCGATTCTGCGACTCAGTTCCAAGTCATACTCTTTCTTATTGCGCTATACACACCTAAATGTTAAATCAATACACAAATCCACATTTTGTTAATTCCAATTAACCAAATTCCATAGATGAGATCAAAAGTGTTCAGCAGCTCTTATTGGAATGTGGGATTTGTACCAACGTACTTTATAATAAAATATCTCTTCTATATTCAATATAATTAGGTAAGAATAGAATACGAATGGCGAAAAGAATACATCTCCCATGTTCCATGCAAGTTGAAATTTATACTGTGTTACTTTAGATGAGTACGACGAATTAATAAGATGATGGGTTTTCATCATCTTGAGATTTGTGTGTTGGGTGTAAAGGTGAACGCGGTGCAAGTTTAGGTGCCTGCTTAAGGCTTACCTCGACACCAGCCACTACGCTCTTATCGAGACCATCCACCTTAAATGTCATAATCTTGCCACTCTTTCCAAACCCGTATATCTTGACCCCTGTTGCTTTGATGTTTCCATTCTGATAAGAATCTGTATTTGGATAAAACTCCCAGCCTGACCCCAGCATCTTCTTTGCACTGCCAGAATGCCATAAATCTCCTTCACCACCCTTGTGTTCATGGTCCTGTTCTAGATCATCTGTGTTAAAAAGATTAGATTTGTTGAAAAGGGATGTTTCATTTGGTGAGCAATAACAATTCTCAGTAACAATGCAGCATCAGGTTATACTCACATACCCCATCAGCGGGAAGCAAGGCTACCTGATAATGCCGTCCATTTCTTGGCCAATTGCTCTGGGAAGGGTAACCACGATGACTCTGTCCATCAGCTTTATCATCGATGTGATAGATCGCCAGCCCTCCCTCACCATTCATTTTGCTATCGTATCCAATCGGTTGACGATTTTCGATAAGCAGGTATTCACCTGTTGGATAGCCTGCCATAATCTTATATACTATATTGCTTGTGGCAGAAGACTTCAATCGATAAGTACCATCCTTTTCAATTACTTGTAAGTCAGTCCAGCCCAATTTTGACTTACTCCAAGCACATAAGTTCGGAGGGAAAGTACCTGTTCCGTCCCAGCCCCAGCTTTGACTCATAAAATCATAGGCACCGAGCCCTGCGCCGAGAAAGGTCTCGTCATACAGATCAGGAAGGCCAATATAATGCCCGATCTCGTGAACAATAACGCCCATTCGAACAATGTTCGATCCACAGACACCACTGAGCGACGATGACGCATAGTATCGCTGCACATTAACAATCCTACTCTCTGATGCCAGCGATGATTTCCAGGCACTTGTGAGCCCACCCTTGTGACTCCATATCCTATCTTCTGAATCAACACCTTCACAATCTTTCCCTCCGTACTCGGCGCCGTATCCTGAGTGCAGGACGCCGAAGCCATCGAGTGAGCCATCCTTGTTGTAGTCAAACAATGAGAAATTAAATCCACCTGCGGCGTGGTCTATTTTATTCAATGCCTCGACGATTGCTTCCCTAATTTTGGTGAATCCATTGTTGCTGCTGCTGTAATAGCTTTCGGGCTTGCTGAGAGTGATCCAATCTGAAACAGCAGTGCGTATGGTAAAGTGATTGTACGAATTTGATTCGTAGAATTGACGTACAGAACCAGTGGGCACAATGCTGTCTCGATTATCAGCTAGTGGCGGACTGTCAACATAGTTGTACAGACGTGAGATGTCTTTTCGACTGGGTAACTGCCGGTCGGCGTGGTTGGAGAATCGAAGGAGTAACACGAGATTATAGAATGTTCCAGCGCGTTTCCTCAACAACCGGTGTTTCTGCTCTTCATTAAAGTCTGTGTAATATGCAGTTTCATCCATATACGAACGATGAGGTCGATGAAGCAACTCTTCTGCTTGCACGGCGCGACGTCTCAAACGTTGCGTATGCTTAGCTGCAGGATCCGGTACTGGTGACACTGGGACCATCCTGATTATGGAACTTGCATTTCGCCCAAGTGATCTAACGAACGGTATGATTAGCGTAGTGAGGATGGCCGCGATGATACATATGGAGAGCTTCATCATGCCTGTGAGAGATCTAGCTAAAAGATGAAGTCACTATCTGCATAAGTAGAAGAGAAAGAATCTTCTTCCAATAGAAAAATCTTGAAGATTCTTGCACCTGATGGGAAGGTGAAATCCTCCCTCCCAACCATGAGGGATGTTGCGTCCCCCCTTCCTCCTGTAACCCAGCCATCTAGCGGCGACGAGTCAACGAAACCCCTCCTAGTCGTCGTTGTTGCCAGTATCATACTTCTAATCTCAACTGGCTATGAATACGGCTGGGGAAAATTGGAAAGCCGACTACTCAGCGGTGGTGGTGACTGCTACTACGGCTACGTGATGTCAATCCCAGTCATTACACTGCTCCTCTCGTTATCGTCAATCCCAATCCAACCCAAGTTTGGCAAAGGCGTGAACTTGCTTCTATTTATATGGGCCTTCGTCGGTGCGAGTTTCCTTACATTCAAAGCCCCATTCACAACTACCGGGAATGGATACTTTGCTGCATGGGCAATTGCATACGGTAGTGCAGCGGCCATGGGGATGGATGTTCAATCTAAATCTATCAAAGGTATAGGGTCGGTGATGAATCTTCTATTATCGTCGTTGGTTGTCATAGTCGCTTCGATTGCGCCATTGAGGAGTATGACTATGATGGGTGCTGGTACAGAATTGGAACGATTCGCAATCATCTTTGCCATAGCCATAGCATCAACAACTGTAACCTTTATCCTCTTCTCGTTAGTGCTTGATAATGCAAAACGATTGTCGTCAGTATTCAATCTTGTGATATTCACCTTCTTGGCAGTATGCTGGATAACCATGGCATGTTTCACAACGATTGTGGGTCCTTTCACTGAAACTGGAAACGGTTTCTTTGCGTCTTGGGCGGGTGCTATGTTTTCATCCACAGCAGCATTTGCTGCGATGGAAGCGCATAATCAAAGAAATGATTTGGATGAAGTGTTTCTAGACTGAGATAAATAGATGTAAAATAATAGTACTATTGTTGTTCATTATTAGAATCTTAGAAGTCCTCTTTCTACTTGTGGGAGCAACAGAGAACACAATATGGTTCCTGCCCTGCCAACACAGCATCTCCTCGATACTAATTGTTTGAGTTAAATAGTTTTGCAATTCAGGTTGTTGACGATAATAAGTCTATGGTACCTGTCTTTCTTTCACAGTAGTCCTCGGCGAGCGAGACAAAAGAAGAAGACAAAGCGGGCGAGACAAAAAGAAGAAGACAAAAGTAAGTAATAGAACAGATAAACGAAGGAAACATGAAGCAGTGTGAAGGGTCTCATCGGGGTTAAAGGATGTAGCTTCACAAGCATCGAAAGACTTTCCAATCCATTCACTAATTATTATTAATGATGCTCTAAGTTTTGCCTTTCTTTCACCTACGTTATTTACTAATCTACTTTCAATCCTCGGATGAGTCAGAGGACGTTGGTGACGATAGGGTCCTATTTTTCCTCTGACAATGATGTTGTACTATTGTATCATTACCATCTCTTGTTCCAAAATAGAACAGAATAAACTGGAAGAAGGCAAGCAATGCAACCAGCTGGGTTGTTCGATCAAACCCCTCCGATGCCAATAATGGACCAATGCTATATCCCACAAGTCTACCCAATGATGTATTGTATATTGATGCTGTCATATCATTAACACACTGCTTATGATGGGGATATCTCACCAATGCTTGTTCCTGCATCCAGGGAAGTAGGTGCACGACGATTGGTCCTTCTAATACACAGTCTAGAATATTCCCCAAAATAAGAGCTGAAAGAAATCTATTAGAACCCATGAGTAGTACTGCTAAGGGCAGTAACATTACTGAGATTGCAATTATTTGATGTCTTGCCCTGCCTTGACTTGGTAGGTATTGAGATAGATACACAGCTGGGAGGAAGGCTACATTGAAAATGGAAAATATGAGCCCAATTCCTCTCTTGCCAAT